>ENA-OQJX01000231-OQJX01000231.1-human-gut-metagenome-genome-assembly--contig:-NODE-231-length-35273-cov-2.431315_pt1 | contig 35273 bp, 33 predicted proteins | sample MGYA00242615_ERZ504782 | MGnify/ENA primary metagenome ERZ504782 (study PRJEB26092, sample SAMD00036354) | human gut metagenome | host: Homo sapiens | study: EMG produced TPA metagenomics assembly of... | reverse complement strand
TGCCTGGTCACACCATGGGGTTCACGGGTTCGACGTCCGTACGCACCGCACTTCCCAACAAAAATCCTCTGGTTTCTAGTAAATTAGAGGATTTTTTATTTGGAAGATAGCGATTAATCGCTATCTGTTTTTTCCATCATATCCCCATTTTATATAGATAGCTCCCCAGGCAAATCCTGCTCCGAATGCAGTGAGAATTAGGTTATCTCCTTTTTTGAATTTATCTTCAAAATCCCAAAGGCAGAGTGGGAGAGTGCCTGCACTGGTATTGCCGTATCGTTCAATATTAACCATGACCTTTTCGGCGGGAACTTCCAAACGTTGTGTTACAGCAGTGATAATGCGTTGATTAGCTTGATGGGGAATCACCCAGTCGATATTGTCTTTGCTTAGATGGTTTCTTGCAATAATAGATTCACAGGCATCTGCCATGTTAGATACCGCGTATTTGAATACAGTGCGTCCTTCCTGATAGATGTAGTGCATTTGATTATCCAATGAATAATAAGAAGGGGTGCATACGGAACCACCGGCTTTAATATGTAAAAAAGGTAATCCTTTACCATCTGTCCTTAACACAGCATCCATAATACCCAAATCTTCAGTAGTAGGTTCAAGCATGACGGCTGCTCCGCCATCGCCGAAAATAGGACATGTTGCCCGATCGGTATAGTTTATTATTGACGACATCTTTTCAGCACCTACCACCACCACTTTCTTGTAATTTCCGGAACGGATAAAGTTAGCTCCTGTTTCCAATGCATATAAAAAACCACTGCAAACGGCCTGTATGTCGAAAGCAAAAGCTCTTTTCAGTTCCAGTCTCTCACATAAAATAGAAGCAGTGGAAGGAAAGCGGTAATCAGGAGTTGTTGTAGCTACAATTACCAGATCAATATCATCCGGATTTGTATGGGTGCGTTTTATCAGTTGTTTGACAGCTTTACGAGCTATGTAAGAAGTTCCTAGTCCTTCATCTTTCAGAATACGCCTTTCCTTAATACCAATACGCCCCATAATCCATTCATCGGTGGTATCTACCATTTTTGAAATCTCATCATTGGTCAAGATATAATCGGGTACATATCCTCCGACTCCTGTAATTACTGCGTTTATATTTTCCATTTGTTTTATCTAGTTTGGTAAATTGAATAAGGAGGTTGATCCAATAATAAAAATGCGGGCGCAAATATATGGAAAAGAGACTGAAATCCAATATTAGTTTGTGAAACTGTAGCCTTTTTAATTAATAAAAAGGAATATTTGACCAAATTTTGTCTGACTTTTTAATAGACGATTTTTGTTTAAGGTGACAGACTGTCGTAAATACTTGATTGATACAGCATCATGAGTGCTATTCCAATATTGGTAACCAAGAAGTTTGCGAGCAACTTGTTTTGGCATAAAGATGGGCATATCGGTTATTCAATTTGTACCTGTCAGTAATGCATGATAATAGTCAGTTATTCATTGAAAAAGTATTGCATATGTGAAAATATTTTGTTAATTTTGTAGATATAAATCAAAGCTTATTTATCATGAAAGAATTCACAATACGTGCGTATGGCCGTATGGAACTTGCCTCACTTTATTCTCCCGAACTAACCGACATCGCTGCTTATCGAAAAATGAAGAAATGGATCCTGTTATGTCCGGGACTTCTACAACGCCTGTATGACCTGGGTTATCAGCCCAACTGCCGTTCTTTCACACCTTTGGAGGTAAGAGTGATTATAGACGCATTGGGAGAACCATAAGACACGGGATAAGATTGTTGAAACTTTAAAAAAAGAAGAGATCGTAAAGCATTGCTTTTCATAACCTAAAGCATCGCTTTACGACCTCTAAAGCTAAGCTTTAGCTCTTGTAAAACACTGTCTTATTATACCGTTCAGGTAGTTGTATTCTTCTTCATCCAATCTATTCCGGGTACGTAATCCTCCAGTTTCGTCATACTCGGATCATGTCTGAAATAAAGCTCACCAGTCATTCCGTTGCGGTGTTTCACAATACCCATCACACCCAATCCATCTGTAGAGTAGGTGCTTTTGCGGTCTGTCGCACGTCCGGAGAGAGCAGGGCGGGAAAGCATCAGTACTAAATCAGCATCTTGTTCGATAGCCCCACTTTCGCGAAGGTCACTCAAACTGGGACGGTTGTCGGGATGCCCCTCTACATTACGATTTAATTGACTGAGTAGTATCACAGGGATATGCAATTCTTTTGCCATCATCTTGGCTTTGCGGCTAGCTTGGGCTACTTCCTGCTCTCGGTTGCGGTTGTGTTGGTCTGTTTTCATGTCACACAGTTGCAGGTAGTCGATGATGACACCGTCACATTTTCCTTTACTTTGTAGCAGTTTAGCAGAAGAACGAACGTAATCCATACTCACCGACGGATTATCATCGATATGAATAGGTAGATGAGACAACTCTGTTGATGCCTCGTGTATTTGCCGTAATTCGCTGGGAGTTAATTGTCCGCTGAGGAGATGATCGGGGTTAACTCCCGTAGTGGCAGCCAGTAGCCAGCGGTCTCCCAAACGTTCACCTTGCATTTCAAGACTATATACAGCAATGTGATATCCCGCCGAAGCAGCGGTGCGTGCCAAATGTAGGGCGAATGCCGTTTTCCCTACTGCAGGACGGGCAGCTATAACAATCATGTCACCTGCTTGCCAGCCGCATGTCAGGCGGTCAAGATCAGTAAATCCGGTTGGCAACCCTGTGACACCATTCTTGTTGGAGGCTGTACGGACTTCTATTAGTTTAATGGTATCCTCCATAAGTTGCAGCATAGAACGAAGATGCTCGGTAGTACCACATTCCTTTTCCAAACGATCGAGGAGGGAATGGGCGTCTGCCAAGGTATCGTCTATATCAGTCGTTTCGTCGGCAGCCAGTGCCAGCAGTTTGTGAGATCCTAAAATCGTTTCACGACGGATATATTTCTGTTTGAGAATCCGGGCATGATATTCTAGGTGAGCACTCGACACTACGCGTGAACTGATACGCACCAGTGTATAAAGCCCTCCTATAAATTCGAGCTTGCCATGCCGGGCAAGTTCTTCTTTTATGGTCATGATATCAATTACTTGCCCGGCATGGTACATACCCTGCAAGACAGCATAAATCTCACGGTTCGTTTCAGTGTAAAATACTTCCGGCCGTAATATGTCGGCAACCAGTGTAATAGCTTTGCTTTCCAGCAGGCAGGCGCCGAGCACGACTTCTTCGAGTTCGGCGTCCTGTGGGTTTGTTATCTCACTCATTTTCTTTTCTAATAGTCATATTCATTCATAAATGCCTTATTTGACAAATAGGAGGCAGCCTGCATACAGTACTTGATATCCGCCAGATTATCATAATATTCATCGATGTGACTAAGACTGAGACAACGTTCGTTGACAGATAACTTGTTCCATTCCCGACGAGCACGGCCGACATTGGTTTTAGGCTTCCGGGTAATATCATGATATTTTTCCCAAAACGCATCGAAGGTGATACCGTCAGCTTCGGCACGGACACTTTCCCGACGTTTCTGTCCGACCAACAGATCGTAGTCGGGTATGCGGATGTGAGTGATATATGGATTAGACAATCTTTCGATAATACCTTCATCGTACATTTTATTGAAGAAATACCGCGTGCGACTGCGTTTCCAACCGAATAATTCTGCCCAATGAACCATGGACATTACAGATTCACCCCGCCGGCATTGAAATGTGTACTGGTGGATGCGACATTCCACAGTACTATAATTGACATGCGTTAATACCAAAATAAACGCGTCGAAATATCCTGTTGCACCTTTAGTCACTTTTATTTGCTCCTCGAATAAGACTTTAGGGAAGAGGAGATATCCCTTTTTAAGCATTTCTGCTGTAGATTTAATCATACTTTATATTGTTTTAATTTGGTGCGAAGGTAGTCCGGTTGGTTGAGATGTACAATTTTACGGTTATGAACGGCTAAATATTTTAATATTGGCTCATGTGTCCAATACCCCTGATTATTACCTATATTTTTGGACCTCTCTGTCTGCCTTCTTCTACTCTTGCTCAAACGCCCTGTTAAAAGGGGAGGCCGGCATGCCTATATTAGCACTTCGACCACCCCTTCATCCATTAATATATAAATGAAAAAAAGAATGTATTAAAATACATTATATCTTTTTCCCCATTTTCGGGACAGCAAGATATGAATTCTTTTTTATCATTTCGTATACTAATGCAGGCGTTCCCCAGAACCTTACAATAATCGCAATTTGCTGAGGAGTGAGCGTTGTGGTATGCCGGGTGAATCCCGCTTCCGTGAGTTGGTTCAGTAATACTGCATGTTCTTTGATGATCCGCCGGAACGCTTTCACCGCTGAACAATTATACTGATAGTTCGGAAAATAAGCTACTGCCACTTCGGACAGTGCATGGCAGCCATGAAGCAGCCAGTCAAAAGATTGATTATCCATTGTTTAAAATATTTAAATATTCCGCAAAAGTACGATTCGTTTCATTGGAAGGAAAAACCGATTTTATGATGCTGGTAATTTAAATGTGTTATAAGTATGAATATTTTTAAATAAAAATCTAATTATTTAAACAATCTTCTCTATATTTGCATGTGAGATTAGATTTTATATGGCATTTTCCCGGTTAATAATCAGTAAGGTCAAACCGTTTATATATAACTAAATTTTATAATGTCAAAAGGAATAGAGAACATAAAAGAACGTTTACAACGAAAGCGTGAACAGTACATTCGTCAGGAAGAGAAATAGAACAAATGAAATGTACAATGCAAAACACTAGCGAGGAAATAGAGCAGCTGGAATATGTTCTTAGTGAAATGGAACACATATCGGATACGCATCGTGAGCCACGAGTGATTCCCAATGACAAAGTGGGAGACGTGTTTGCATATCTCTGTCGGGTGTTTGAGTTTTTACAGCACCGCTTAAAGCTGCATTTTAAATATAAACTGGCATGTGAAGTCATCTTTGCCCGTTATCAATTTCAAAGCCGGTCGCATACTCCCGGGCGGGAATATCTAAGCTTTGCCACCATACTGACTTACTTTAAACGTGAGAGAGGAATGACGGACGGGTGATTTCAAAAATATCGAAATATAGAGATAATAACATGAAAAACAAATGTTTTAGGAACAGAAATGACGAATTTGATATTTTTTCCTTATTTTTGTGTGTCCATTTTTGAATGATATGATGCAGATAATACGATTAAAAGGAAAAGACAAACATTTATATCGGCTTCTGGCGCCGATGGTGATGGATCCCGAAGTGATACGCGCAAACAATAATTACCCTTTCAAGACGGGCGAAGAGTATGTGTGGTTTATTGCGATTGAAGATAAAGAAGTGGTGGGCTTCGTGCCGGTGGAACAGAAAAGCCGGAAGAAAGCTGTAATCAATAATTATTATGTAAAGGCAGAAGACGCCGGACGGGAGGAAATCCTGTCGCATTTGTTGCCTGCCGTCATTGCGGAATTCGGGCCTGAGAGTTGGTTGCTCAATTCGGTCACACTGGTACAAGATAAAGAAACATTTGAAAAGTTTGAATTTGTATCGATGGACAAGAAATGGACACGGTATGTAAAAATGTATAGATAACTTATGGCGAAAAAGAAAATAGCAGGCACAAAGAATGTATATGAATTAGCACAAGAACGACTGAAAGTTATATTTAATGAATTTGATAATATATATGTGTCATTCTCCGGAGGTAAAGACAGCGGGGTACTGCTGAATATGTGTATCGATTATATCCGGAAGAATAACCTGAAGGTACGTTTGGGAGTTTTTCACATGGATTATGAAATCCAGTATAAAATGACCATCGACTATGTGGACCGGATGCTGGAAGCTAACAAGGATATTCTGGATGTGTACCGGGTATGTATTCCTTTCCGTGTGGCTACCTGTACCTCGATGTATCAATCCTTTTGGCGTCCCTGGGAAGATAATAAAAAGAATATATGGGTTCGTTCCATGCCTAAAAAGGCAATGACCAAAGATGATTTTCCTTTTTATAATACAACCATGTGGGATTATGAATTCCAGATGCGTTTTGCGCAATGGATACACAACAAAAATGACGCAGTGCGCACTTGTTGTCTGATCGGAATCCGTACACAGGAGAGTTTCAACCGGTGGAGATGTATCTATATGAGCCGTAAATTCCAGATGTATCATAAATACAAATGGACTTCAAAAGTAGGGAATGATATTTATAATGCCTATCCTATATTCGACTGGAAGACAACGGATGTATGGACGGCCAATGGAAAATTCCAGTGGATTATAATACTTTATATGACCTTTACTATCGTGCTGGAGTCAATTTGGAGCGTCAGCGTGTAGCAAGTCCTTTTATTAACGAAGCGCAAGAGAGCCTGCAACTTTACCGGGTGCTAGATCCCAATACCTGGGGTAAAATGGTCGGAAGGGTGAACGGTGTGAACTTTACCGGTATGTATGGCGGTACTCATGCGATGGGATGGCAGTCGGTGAAACTTCCCGAAGGATATACATGGCGTGAGTTTATGTATTTCTTGTTGTCCACTTTGCCGGAACGGGCGAGGAAAAACTATCTCCGTAAACTATCAGTGAGTGTGAATTTCTGGCGGACAAAAGGTGGATGCCTAAGTGATGCTACCATCCAAAAGTTGATTGATGCGAAAGTACCGATTATCGTTATGGACAACAGTAACTACAAAACGTTGAAAAAACCGGTACGTATGGAATATCAGGATGATATCGACATTCCGGAATTCAAAGAAATACCCACGTATAAGCGAATGTGTGTTTGTATTCTTAAAAATGACCATGCCTGCAAATATATGGGATTCTCACCTACGAAGGAGGAGATGAGTAAGAGGAGTCAAATTATGGAACAATATAGAATCATAGTATCATGAGTGTAGATAAAAGCCCTGTTTACGAGGTAAAAGCGGTACCCGTAGAAAAAGTATATGCGAACGATTATAATCCGAATGTCGTTGCACCGCCTGAAATGAAGTTGCTGGAACTTTCTATTTGGGAAGATGGCTTTACGATGCCATGTGTATGTTACTACAATAAAGATGAAGACCATTATATACTGGTGGACGGCTACCATCGCTATACGGTATTGAAAACTTCCCAACGAATCTATAAGCGTGAAAACGGCTTATTGCCGATTGTGGTGATAGACAAAGACCTGTCTAACCGTATGAGTTCGACCATCCGGCACAACCGTGCGCGTGGAATGCATAACATTGAATTGATGTGCAATATTGTTGCGGAACTTGACAAGGCAGGTATGTCCGATCAATGGATAATGAAAAATATTGGTATGGATCGTGATGAATTGTTGCGCCTGAAACAAATTTCAGGTCTTGCTGATCTGTTTGCTAATCGCGAATTCAGTATTCCTGATGAGGTGGCACCTACGGAAACTGAGCGTAAAACCTTATAATTTGATAACTATATATACATATAGAAATTGAACTTTTTGTCATTTAGGCACAAATTATACAAGTTATTGGGCTGTTTTGTTGTATAAAATAGCTATGTCTTTTGTCTAATTTGTGCCTAAGTTGTGTCTAAATGACACAGAAAACTATAACTTCCTTCCATTGTCCAAGTTTTTATGAGAGAAACTTGGGATTTTTTTAATGTTCGCATATCGAAAGAAATGAGGATATTAAATATTTTTGTTGTGAATTTCGTAACCCTCTTGTTCACTACCTGCATAATTAGCCCCTTTATTCTAAGTTGATTCTCTGTAACAGAAATGAATACAATTTTGTATCTCCTTTAATATTCCGAAATTTGCAATATGAGATTTGGACAAAAATATTGTCCTGAGAGAAAAGCAAAAAGAGAAATAAGAGAGATATACAAGAAGTAGAAGAAAGTATATTGGAGAATTAATGAGAGAAATAACAAAACTTACAATCAGTATTTTATATTTGATTTTTTTATTATCTGTGATGTGTGTGCAGGGGTCGAATGTGACCGGTACTCTCTTTCAATTAACATCGAAGGTGACAACTTGTGCGGATATATATGCCAGGTTGTTGACTAAGCCGTTGAGCAATCCTTTGCTTGGCTCTCTGTCTTATAGTGACACTCAAGAAACTATCCCCATGAATTTATAACATTAAAAACAGGAAATTTGGAAAAAGAAGTTCATATTAGACAAAGGGAAGCTGTTCCTGCTACGGGAAGTACACTTCAGCTCATGCCTACTGGAAAATCAAATTCGGAGGTGTATGAAATCGATTATTCTGCCTTACGGGCGAAGTGGATGAAAGTGCTAAAAATTGGATTCGTCTGTATTCTTCCGTAATGCCGGAGGGACATACAGGAGAAGAACGCATTATCGTTGAAGACGGTAAGATCTATATTAAGGTATTGCCCAATGTAGAGGCGGATTCCAGAAACGGAATCGTACATCTCACAACAATGGTGTCTTCCGTTAAAACGGGCATCAGTAATGTGCAACGCATAAAAATAGATGTTACTCAATTGGGGCAATAAACAACAGTAAATGTGATATAAATGAAGAAAGTTGCTATACTCATATTATTCATGCTCGGATGTGCCATTTCCGAGGGTCATGCCCAGAAGGTTGCGCTGAAAAGCAATCTGCTGTATGACGCTACTACTACCATGAATCTGGGACTGGAGATCGGACTGGCGTGTAAATGGACGCTGGATATTCCGGTCAATTATAATCCGTGGAAACTTTCCGACGGCAAACGCCTCCGTCATTTGGGGGTACAGCCCGAAATCCGTTACTGGTTTTGTGAGAGTTTTCGCCGTATGTTTGTCGGAATGCATGGACATTATGCCGATTTCAATGTAGGGGGATGGCCCGACTGGTCTTTTATCAGTGACAATATGCAGCATACGCGTTATCAGGGATATCTTTATGGTGGTGGCTTTTCCGTAGGATATTCGTGGATTCTGAAAAACGCTGGAGTATAGAAACATCTGTCGGAGTGGGATATGCGCACATTGTATATGACAAGTATCCTTGCGCTACTTGTGGTACGAGACTAAAGGAAAGCAGCAAAAACTATTTCGGGCCTACTAAAGCAAGTGTGTCACTTATTTATGTAATTAAATAATGAGGAGTATGATAATAAGAAAAATAGGTTTCCTTGTGTGTATGTTGGTGGTTTGCAGCCTGAATATAAACACAGCTATGGCTCAATCCCGCTCTTACGAAGGTGTCATTACTGTGAATCCGGTGCGGTTGGAACAGAAAGGTGATTTTATTCATGTCGATATAGATTTTGTTTTGAATAATGTGAAAGTGAAATCTGCCCGGGGAATGGATTTTATTCCGCGGCTGGTGACTCCCGGACGTACTCAGAATCTTCCGAAAGTTTCTATTAAAGGTCGTGACGAGTATCTGGCGTATGAGCGTGAGCTTGCGTTGATGAATGCCAAAGAGAAAAGAAACTACGAGAAGCCATATATAGTGGAAAAAGCTGGAAAACTAAGAAATGATACGATTCGGTATCAATATCTGGTTCCGTTCGAATCATGGATGAAGGATGCGCGCTTGGACGTGCAGCGTGATGAATGTGGTTGCGGCGAAACGGCATTGATGAACATAGAGGAGTTTGGCAAAGTGACGTTGGAACGTGTATGGACGCCTTACGTAGTGGTTCCTCAGTTTGCTTATCTGCAACCGAAAGCGGAAGAAATCAAACAACGGGATATTCAAGCAGAATGTTTTCTGGATTTCGAGGTGAATAAAGTCAATATTCGTCCCGAATACATGAATAATCCTCAGGAACTAGCTAAAATCCGCAAGATGATCGATGAGCTGAAGTCCGATCCGAATGTGAAAGTGAACCGTCTGGATATTATCGGTTATGCTTCTCCGGAAGGAACATTGGCAGCGAACAAACGTCTGTCTGAAGGGCGTGCTATGGCGCTTCGGGATTATCTGGCATACAGGTACGATTTTCCGAGAAACCAATACTACATTGTCTTTGGAGGTGAAAACTGGGACGGACTGGAGAAAGCGCTTGAAACAATCGAATTGGAATATAAAGACGAAGTGCTGGATATTATCAGGAACATACCTATTGAAAAAGGAAGAGAAACAAAACTGATGCAACTTCATGGAGGGACGCCTTACCGATACTTGTTGAAGTATATTTTCCCAAGTCTGCGTGTGGCTATCTGCAAAGTGAATTATGAAGTGAGGGATTTTAGTGTGGAGGAAGCGAAAGAGATTATCAAGACGCGTCCGCAGAATTTGAGCTTGAATGAAATGTTTCTGGTAGCTAATACCTATCCGACAGGCTCGCAAGAATTTATTGATGTGTTCGAAACGGCTGTCCGGATGTATCCACAGAGTGAGATTGCAAATATAAATGCTGCTACTGCCGCTTTATCACGCAATGATCTGGTTTCGGCCGAACGTTATCTGAGCATGGTGAATTCGAATAAGAATTTGCCGGAATATAATAATGCTATGGGAATATTAATGTTAATGAAGGGAGATTATGAATTATCGAAGAAGTATTTGAAGGTCGCAGAGCAGTCAGGTCTGGATGCAGCTAGGGGCAATCTGGAAGAATTAGTCAGGAAGAAGGCTAATGCTGCCGAAATGAGAAAAAATGGTAAGTAAAACTTACTAATTAAGTGGGAAATTATATATGTATTAATTCTAATAATTTTTTGTATTATGCTAAAGATTAAATCAATTTTAGTTTCGTTGCTGGCCGTTGTGGCATTGGCAAGTTGTTCAAATGAGAATCTGGAGGAAAATCCGGAGGTTGAAGGGGGAGCAGGTTATGATGTAGCTTACGTATCAATTAGTCTGACTAATCCAAAAGTGCCTGGTTCACGTGCTTCTGGTGAACAGCCGGCTTTGCCTGCAGAAAGCGCGATTAATGAGCTTTATGTGATTACGTTCGATGCGGGTAAGGTGGTGACTAAGGATGAAAAGGCAACTAAGTATGCCACGGTATTGGGATCAGGTTCTTTCGGAACAAATAGTGGAGTTACGACTCCGAATACTCCGGTTAAAGTGGATCCGAATACTAAGTATTTGCTTGTTATAGCCAATCCGGGTTACCAATTAAAGGATCGCTTGGATAACCTTTCAGAGGGTGCAACCTATGCTACCATCAATGCAATGGTTACAGTTCCTGAAAACAATACTAAGCCCAACAATGCTTATCTGGTAGAGGAGGTTGTACACTCCAATGGTTGTGCAATGATTAATGTCGGATTCTACGATGATTCCGATTCGGATCCATCCAATCATGCATGGAAAGATGAATGTCTGCTCGATGTATCGGACAAGATTGTTTTGGTCAGTGACTATAAATCGGAAGCGCAAGCTCAGAATGCAGCGAAAAGTAATCCGGCTACTCTTGAGATAGAACGCCTTGCTGCAAAGTTGGAAGTTATGATTGGCAGTCCATTAGCAGTTGGACCTTTTGAAGATGGAACAAATGCAAGTCTTGGACAATTTGATTTTGGAAACTGGACTATAGACTACTATAACTCTCTGTTCTATCCTTTTGCAAAGAAGACTACCACAGCGTCATCTCATACTACCGGATTCTACAAAAGTAACTTCTATACAGTTGACCCGAACTTTACGACTGCAGGTGGAACTGAATATCTTACAGGCATTGTTAAGAATACACTTGATGCTAACCGCGAACCTAAGGTAGAGTGGGTTGCTGAAAGTGCAGATGCGGGTGATAATTATAAATACTGTATCGAGAATACGATGGCTGAAGGATATCAGAAGTTCGGTGCGGCTACGCGTCTGGTACTTAAGGGACAGTATGCACCTTGGAAGTCCGGTGAATTTACTTTGGGAGATGACTGGTATCGTCTTCCTAACGGAACTAACTCTGTAAACTTCAAAAGTTTTGCTGACTTGCTGGCTGCTTATACACCTGCTAAAGCTAAACAAACAAACTCAGACCCTATGACCGCCCAGGAGAAACTCTTGGTTACAGCATGCGAACTGTTCTATACTCAGATACAATCTGAACTTACCACCAATGATCCGGGTAGTTTTGCTCTTCTTACACAGACTATTCTTGATGACAACAACATTAAGAATGGTGGTGAACTGTGTAAAAAAGAAGGTTGCATCTATTGGTATCCAAAGAGTCTCAACTATTACTACTATGAGATTCGTCATGACAATGCAGCCAACTCTTATATGGAGTATGGAAAATACGGTGTAGTACGTAATAACTATTATACGCTTACGCTGACAAAGGTAAATGGTAACGGTACACCGTGGTATCCTGGTGGTGGACCCGAAGATCCGGATGAAGAAGAAGATATCGATAAGAAAGGTGCTTATCTCCACTTTGAGATTAAAGTTGCTCCGTGGATATACTGGACTACAAATTTCGAAATCTAAAGAAACTCTTTACTTTCAAAGAAAACAGGGCAGTGCGGACTGCCTGCCCTGTACTTTTTTTAATAGATATTCCGTGCGGAACAGACCGCCGAAAAAAGTAAAAACAAGCCGGTGACAGGCTTCCCAAAAACAGCACTGAAATATACCGGCGCATCCGAGATGCAATGAAATGCAAAGCGCGCCCCTAAAAGAGGAAATAACCGGAGGTCACAAAATAGAGATCTCTGACAATATAAAATGGCAAACCGATAGGGTTGCCTCCTAAAAGAAAAAGATATGTTCGGAAAAACTAAATCGCTGTTCCTTATCGTTGCTTCGATGCTATGTATGGCTTCGTGCGACAGTATACGCGAAGACCTTCCACGGTGCGAACTTTGGTTGGAATTTGTATTCGACTACAATATGGAATATGCGGATGCATTTAATCCGCAGGTTAAATCGGTGGATGTACTTGTGTTCGACAGCGATGATAAATTGCTTTTCACCAAAAGTGCCGAGGTTGCTGCGCTGGTGGGTGGAAACCGGATGTCGTTGACCGACGAGCTCGATTTCGGAAGTTATAAAGTACTGACCGTCGGAAGTCTGTCTGACAGATTCCGGCTTTCGGACAATGCAGGTAATAAACTGGCACCGGGAACAACCACCCTCCAACAGGTCATTGTATCCCTGAAGCGGGAGACGGATGTTGTTAATTTCGAGTTTCAGCATCTTTACTTCGGAGAGGTTGTGGAAGTGGACCACCTGCCATCCAGTACCGACCATAAAATTTATCCGGTGAACCTGATACGTGACACCAATCGGTTTAATCTCGCGTTAATGGGATATGAGGAAAATAAAGTGAATGGCACACAATATACATTTGAAATTCAGGCGCCGGAAAATGCGGTTTATTCCTGGGAAAACGAACCCACAGGACAAGGGCCGGTTACTTATGTGCCTTACTATACAGGTCCGGGTGAAATATCCGACGTGGTTATGTCCGCACGCCTGAACACGATGCGTTTGCTCAACAGGAGTGGATGGGATTATAAATTTATTATAAGGGATGCGAATACCGAAGCTGAAGTCTGGAGCTACAATCTGATGACACTCTTGAGTATTGCACGGCCGGTTTCCCGTTACGACGGAACGGAGCTTCCCTTTCAGGAATATCTTGACAGGCAGAGTGAATGGAACCTGATATTTACAGTTGTTGAAAAACCCGGAGGAGGATTCCTTCAAATTGGTATTGTCGTGGGGAACTGGATTCATTGGCTCCACGGGATGGAAGTTTAAGAATGAGAAAAAAGCTATTACATATCATTTGTCTGGCATCCACCATCCTTTTGTTCTCATGTAGTAGAGAAGCTGATGTGGCTTATGAGTTGCCTGCCCATACTACCAGGGCGCAACTTAGCATCGACTTGGTGAACAATGGGGATGTGGAACAACAGGAGAAGATAAACTCCATGCGGTTTATCGTATTCGGCAGCACGCCCGGTGGCGTGAGGCTGGATGTGAATGAACACATCCTGTTGAGTACTCCGGAGACAGCTACTGATATAGATGCGCAACTTCTCGAAGTGACTTCCAGTAATGATATCCTGGTCGTAGTTATTGCCAACGAACCGCAGAGCCTCACAAGCAAACTTGACGGTATAGCCAATCTTTTGACATTGCAAGAGATGATTTACGATATCTCCAGCATACTGAATAGTGACGGGCAGATTATTTCGGCAACCGGAATGCCTATGACAGGAGTGATCCGGGATATATCCATAGCACCTGATGAAACCAAAACAGTACAATGGTGATCGAACGTGCCGTAGCCCGAGTAGATGTCTTTATCGAAGCTATAGACGGTGGGGCGGTGACCGGATATATTGCCGGAAGCACTAGTGTCACCTTGCACAATTTCTCCTACGATAGCTATTTCGTGATGGGAAACGTGGACAACGGCACGCGTGATAACACCGACTCTTCAAAAAACTACGGAAAAGTGAAGGAAGACGTGTCGGAAAGCAATTTGTTAACGCATAAGTGGACAGCTGCGACTACAGAAACTTGGGCATATTCATCTGCTCCCGGAGCTGAAAACCGGAAGTTGCTTTGCTCGTTCTACACAGCCGAACGTCTATTCAAGTCGGATTATTCCGACCGACTGTCTATCAGTATGGCTAATGTCCCGAAAGGCCCTTCGGACGTCACCGGAATAACCGAGAAAGTAATTGAAAGCGTAACAAAGGTTGATGGCACAGGCAGTCCGACGGCGCAACCTTTTACGGAGATCCGTCGGAATAATGTGTATCAGGTAACGGCACGCGTCGGAAAATAGGTATTCAAATACTGACGATAAGCGTAGAAGATTGGGGTGAAAGACAAGACATTGACTTGAATCTGGACTTGTAATATCTTTCGTTGATTGTTTTTAATTTCGGAAAAGAAGTAAGATGATAAAGACTATAAATAATATTAGGATGATTATGGCAATGGCTGTCCTTTCGGCTGTTCTCTTTTCGTGTGTCAGAGAAGAGATGACGTGTGATAAGGAATTAATTGTTGTGCAACGTATCGGAGAAGGCGGCTATGTCTACACTCGCGGTGCGGCAATCTCTTCGAATACCGATCTGAAAGAAGAGACTTTCGGTCTTTACGGCTCACTGACTCCTAATGCTTCCGTTCCCCAACCATACTTCAATGCAAGTGCCACGGTTAACGCCGACCTGACAGCCACCATCTCGCCGTTGCAATATTGGCCCGGATTGCTGAATGCGAGCATGAAATTCTTCTCCTGGTATCCGTACAACGATGCGAATGCGCCTACTGCGAGTTTCACTGATCCCGGAGAATGGTGCTGAATTATACAGCGAATGCATCCGCCGCCAATCATGTCGATGTACTGGCGGCTATATCGGGCCCTGTATGGGTTGAGGGTGTGAATATACACTTCTACCGCACATTGACCAAGGTTACCTTTACATTCAAGAAAGTAGCTCCTGTACCGGATGAGGTGACTATCGAGAAAATAGAATTCCAGAATGTGGGAAAAAGCGGTAAACTTGCCATGACTGAAATTCCGACCACCACGACGAAAAACGGCAAACCGAAGTTTGTCTGGAGCGATGTCGCCACCGGGAAGGTCGTTTCTACTCTCACCGATAACAAATCGGTGACCGAAGATGCCACCTTGATGGGGGATACATTCCTCATGTTGCCGACCGACGCTTTCTCCGCAACCGCCAAAATCGTTGTTACCACCAACTTTGGCGACCGGGAATTCCTGTTCAGTGATATTATCGCCAAGAACCCGCACTCCTGGGAGTCAGGCGAGTACATCAACTACAATCTTACGATATCCAACGAAACCTATCAGCTTTCAGCCACGCCGCTTGAATGGACGGAAAGCCCGGTGAATGTGATTTTCGACAAACAATATTATCTCAAGTTATCGCAGACCAAGGTACAGACGGCTGGTGATGGTGTCACTGTCAATATAGAAGCGAAAACGAATTATGATGCCAATCCGGATACGGGCTATCTGCCGGGTGCGTCATTAAACAAAAGTACTATGGATACGTGGGCAACGGTTAATATGGCCGAGACATCCTTTTCGGGAGGTGTATATACCTATAATATCCAGGTTGTGATGCCCGGATTTAACTCCGGAACCGGAACTAAGCGGGAAACAGGCTTTTATATCAATGCCGGTAATCTGCGGCATCATGTACTGTTGAGCCAGTGGAAAGAAGACGGAGAGTGGTTGACCTCGAACGTAGAATTGGACGGCAGTGATGGTGGAACCGGAAATATGCAACGTCGCAAGCTTGTCTTTACTTCGGGCAACCCGGGAACGTGGGAGTGGAAGATAACCCAGATACAGGATCCGGATAAAATTCTGCTTAACAGTGAGACAATGCTCGAAACAAGTGGCGTGAGTGGTGATGTGGTTTACTTCTACTTTAGAGCCGATGCTGTGTCCGGTGATACGGCTACACTCACACTAACCAATACGAATGGTGATAATCTGCCAATAGCGGTGACATTGACCGCGCCATAATGGCGAATATGCAATATTAAAGTTTAAGGAAAGGAAATAGAAATATGCAATATGGGATTTCAATCATAAGAAGGTGCTATCTTTTGCCTGTTTTGTTAATGACGGTATGGCTTACCGGATGCGTACAGGAAGAATTAGGGTCGACACCTTCTCCAACAGGAAACGGTATCCGGTTTACATTAACGGTTCCCGATGTAAACCTCCCGTCCGTATCTTCGCGTACGATGACTGGAACGGGAACAGCAAAGAAAGAAGACGAAATAGAAACGGTGGATATTCTTGTTTTTGATATGTCAAAAACACCGGCGGTATACCTGGAATGCGTCAGCGCTACAGGAGTTACTCAGGACTTGGCTGACAATTCCACTGTGAGTTTCTCTGCTGTGCTTTCTCCCACTACCGCATCTACTTGCATCGTGGTTGTGGCAAATAAGGAACTTGATAATATTGTGCCGGGCTTCATAAAGGGAACGACCACCAAGGTTGAGGCAATGGAAAAGATGCTCCACGCCCAGACCGGCAAATGGCTGGCAGACGGTTCGACGACTGATGGGTATACGCGGATTCCGATGTACGGGGAGAAGGTAATAAGCAAAATCACTCCTTCGATGGATCCGATAACTGGCATAAATATGAAACGTATGCTGGCGCGCATCGATATCCGTAATAACAGTGCCACTTCGAATTTCACGGTCGAAGAGGTTTACCTGGCTAATTACAATACCACCGGATACATTGCTCCGGCATGGAACACGAACGGGCAGGTTACTGACCCGGCTCCGGATACTCCGGTTCTCCCTGTGAACAGTGGTAAAATGACGGAAGAAGGGGATGCAATTCTTTACTCCGTAAATGGCAACACACCCTACGAAGGGGAGATTTATACATTTGAATCTATAGCAGCAGAGGATGTCGGTGGTGTGGGACAAGATGGAGAAGCGAGCCGTAAGAATGCTACTTGCCTGATTGTGAAAGGAAGAATCGGTACGGGCGAATCGACATTTTACCGGGTGGATTTTACCAAAACCGGAAATACAGGAGAGCAGGTGGAATATTTGTCCTTGAAGCGAAACCATAAATACATCATTACCATTACTAAGGCGTTGGGAATCGGTTATAAAAGTTTTAGCGAGGCGTTGGCATCTTATACAGTCATGTCCAACCTGAAATTCCGATTGATACACTATGACCGTGACAAGGTCAAAGATGTAGTCTACAATGGGCAATATATGCTCGGAGTGGGTGAGTCGGAGGTCGCTGTAACTCAATACCAGAATAATAGTTATGCCATAGACGTTTTTACTGACAGTCCCGGTGGCTGGAAAGCCACTGTTACTGCAGGGAGCGACTGGCTCAAATTTGAAGGTGGGGTCGATGCGGCGTCGGGCGTTGCGAACGATGATACCCAACTCAAATTGAAGATTCCTTATTTTAATAATGAAACTATAGGTGTTGAGCGTAAGGCTACTGTTACGTTGACAGCAGGGCGCTTGACTCACAATATTGAAGTGACGCAGTATACGATAGATCCGGGAATTATCAAATTTGTCGATGCATACGGAAATGTGTTGGAGAGAGGTCTTTTTTTCCCGATTAGAAATCCCGATGGTGACGAACTCCCTCTCGAACCGCAGACGGTGTATGTCATGTTTTCCGTGGATAAGATAGAAGGTAAACTTTTTGACGCTAACGATATCGGTATGATCCAATACAATGCCGGCGGTTTAATTCCGCAATTAGACAGGACGAATACGGTACCATTCAGTGAAAGGGTGCAGGCGTTTACCATACAGCCTAATCCGCGAAGAGCAGGTGATGGTACTGTTGAAGATGGTGAAGGTTGGTGGTGGCGTTGGGATTTCATCTTATTCGGCCTGTACGATAAGGAGGGATACCTCACTCATGTACAATTCCCCATCAATCAAGGGGAGTTGGAATTCTCATTCCGATATATTCCCACTACAGTCAATAGCCGTACTTATAAAGTCAATCTGGGTGCGGAGCAATACTTGCAATTGTTTGTCAATAACAATTGGGAAATTATGGATATTGAGGAATTGAATATAACGAACGATGATGGTACCGGACTGATTCGGACCGATTCGGATAATGATGTAATTATAGGCAGAAAGAATGCGGACGACAAGATGTATCTTGAGTCTATCATAGGCTATGATGACGGAAAGGGTAATGATGTGGTTGGCCACGGATACGATTTTAGGCTGAAGCTTCACCCTGGCAAGTGGAAAGAGGGAAAAAGCGGAACGATAAGAATCACGTTCAGAAATGTAATGCATACTGTGTCGGATGAAGAATTCCCGTTTTATCGTACGATTGACCTTCAGATGGTATCCGAAACCAAATCTTACACAACTGCAGGGGAACCTCTTTTCTATCTTTATCCACTTCGGTTTGATAACAGGCTATATTATAAGGAAATAGGCGAGACGAAGCAAAGTGTGGGACGGTTGGAAAATGTAGCCGATGCGGAGGATATCTGTAGGAATATAGGCGATGGTTGGCGTCTGCTACTGCCAGTGAACTGTTGCTGTCATTCGCTTATGAAAATGCTTTGGGTGGCAATGCAGAGAATTATAATAATCATGATAGCCAGAATATATATGGGTGGTATCAAAACTGGACCGGTAATTACTGGACTTCATCATACTATGAGGCTAAAGGCTCTGCTACCCGTTTTTGGATGGAGATGTCGGCAGGTTTTTTGGATTCCGAATCTGTTAGCAAGAATAATTATTTCCGTTGCGTGAGGAATAATACAAATAGTGGAAAGAAGTACCCTTATCTAACGGTAGAATCCTCGGGGGTCACTATTGTCTCTCGTGATGCCAGTGGAGGAACGGATCCTTCGGTATTATTTGCTTCAGGTGAAACTCCGGGTACAAGTGACGCGATGAATAAGATTGCTCCTAAGTTTCAGATTGAAAATACCAGTAGTAATGGTAAAACTTGGTCGGAAGCAAAAGCGGCATGCGAAAACAAAGGGAGTGGCTGGCGTCTGCCTACCAGCGTGAGATGTATCTGGTGCTCAGTATGGGAGGGGCCGTTACCAGCATTGAAAACCAAGGTTTCGGTGGTTCGACTACTTGGACAGGGAGCGGATTCGAGAAGATTAGCGCTGTACATTGGACATTGACTTCACGCGATGGCGGCTATTGGGTGGTCGGACATAATAATGGTGAATTCGGCGCATGGACTACTGGAGAATCCACAGATTGGGCTTGGTATCGTTGTGTGCGCACAATAGAATAAAAGCTAAAAGAAAAGAGCTGTATCAGAATGTTGTTTGTCTTCATTCTGATACAGCTCGTCTTTTACATCTCTTTCTTTTATATCCTAAAATCTACAATTGTTTACAACGTATTGATAACTTCCAATTGCTTTTGTAAAAAAGCGATACGCTGTGCTTCTCCACTTTCTGAAACCAGAATAGAGTGGCGCTTCAACGATTGAATCCAATTGCGTTGCATCTGGCAGATATAACGAGCTTTGCGAATCCATCGAATTGATAGAATATACCCGCAGTAGGCTGACTTGGTAATCATGTTTCTCGATATAACTGTAAGTGGCTTCGAAACTGATATTGGACAGATAGAAAGATACTTTCTTGTTTTCGCTGAACTCTCCTTTTATGGACAGATGTTCTACCACGCCAAGTAACTGAAGAAGCTCTTCCTTCAAATGCATGACATCGTCCTTGCTTATCAGATTCAGACTGGCAAAGTACTTGATCTCTTTCACAAAAGAATAAAAGATATTTGTGTCCCAGATGAAAAACGTTTTTGGACACTGTCTTATACTTTCACTCAGCTTCTTATGCACATTGACGATCCGTTCATCCACAGACATCTCTTCCAAAGAATGTGGCGTCTTTATATCTCCGTTCTGATACATCCATCGGCAAAGACGGAATTTAGACAAATTCTCATAGGAAGAATAAAGTGTAAAGGGAAGGGAATTGGATGCAGTATACACCTCCGTCGTATTATCTGTTTTCACATAGTCGAAAATTTGCAGATAACGGTTGATTATTTCGTAATAACTTTCCAGCGCACTGGAAGCATGAAGCAAGTTTAGGTCGAAAGTAACTTTATTAGAGACATGGCTACCGACAATCTGGTCGATAGAAATACCGAGTTTTTGAGAAAGCAGTGCTACTTCGTCTATTGTAAAAGACACCTCACCCCTCAATCTGCGATAGACAGCTTCCTTTCCCATGCATAAAATGTCAGCCAAAGTATTGGCCAGATTCATATCTTGAGGAATTCGCTCCCTCATTGTAGATATTAATTCGTTTAGAATACCATTTTTCATTGTTTGTTCCTTTAATTTTAATGTTAATAATCTCTGTGATACATTCTATGCAAAATTACGTCTTGTGTTTGAAAGATTTGTGTGGTAAAACAGAGATGAGCGTGCAGGTATTTTTCTGATTGGGAATCAGGTGGGTAGGATGGGAACAGGGAATGAAAAAAAGTAGATAAGATTCTTATCTACTTTCATTTATTGGAACTTAATTTTTTTTCAAGTTCTAATCTGCGAAAATAAAATTAAAGAGCGTCAATAATTTCTCGCTGTTGCTTGAAGAATTGAATACGCTGCATTTCGCCGCTTTCGGATATCAAAGTGGAGAACTTTTTCAGAGATTGAATCCATTCTTTCAAGGTACAGAAAATTTCGTTGTCCATCGTGGTAATGGAGTTGATAGAATAAATACGTATGAGGCTCAGTTGCAGGTTATTGGTGTCTACATAACTATATGTTGCCTCGAAGTTGATATTCGACACATAGATGCGTACACGATTGCCGTCGGCTGTTTTACCGTTGATAGCCAGTTCTTCCAGTTCATCCGCCAATAAGAATAATTCTTTTTTGATTTCTTCTTTTGTTTCGTCGGAAATGAGATGGATGCTGGCGAAGTATTGGATATCGTTGATGAGATGCTGGAAAATCATATTATCCCATATGTAGTCTATGGAGTGGATATGACGTGTCATTGCTACATAGTCTTTTTGGATATTGACCAGTTTCGATGGAATATCCAACTCTTCGAAACTCTTGCAATCAATATATTTATTCTGGTACATCCATTTGAATAAACGGAATTTTGCCAGAAGCTCATGTTTCAGATAGAGAGTCTGTGGAATAATGTTGGCGGAAGTTCCCATTACAGAATTCGGGTCATCCGGCATCGTATTAATCAGCGAGACATATTTTTCAAGGATATTGTAGTAACTCTCGAACGGGTCGTCATAATCTACAATGTTTATATTGAACATGGCGTTCGATTTGAAACTTAGTCCTATAATCTTGTCTAGCGATATACCCAGTTTTCTTGAAATAAGAGCCGACTCTTGCAAGGTGAAAGGTACTTCACCGCGCAATCTTCTATATACTGCCTCTTTTCCTATGTATAGCGTGTCCATTAACATATCTGCCAGTTGCCCTTTGAGCGGGAGCTTTTCCTTCATCGCTTCTATGAGGTTTGCATTTGGATTATTTGTCATCATAATAGTTCTAATAAATAATACTTTTTTATTATAAACATTTGTCAGTGGCAAGTTGTTTCGGAAATTGAAACTATTTAAATCTTCTTTTTTTTAAAATATCCTCTCCGAAAATTGTTTATTTTAAGCAAATCGGTTACATTTGTGACCATAAACAAAACGAAGAGACAGCGTCTCTTTAGTAAACAATAGAAATATTTAGAATGAAAAGAATATTGGTAAGTGGCGGAGCTGGTTTTATAGGCTCTCATCTCTGTACACGGCTTATAAACGAAGGTCACGACGTGATATGCTGGATAATTTTTTTACGGGTTCGAAAGATAATATCATTCACTTGATGGATAATCATCATTTTGAGGTGGTGAGGCATGATGTCACTTATCCTTATTCGGCTGAAGTAGATGAAATCTATAATTTGGCCTGTCCAGCATCTCCCATTCATTATCAACATGACCCGATTCAAACTGCCAAAACATCTGTGATGGGAGCTATTAATATGCTGGGATTGGCAATGAGACTGGATGCCAAGATTCTGCAAGCTTCTACGAGTGAGGTATATGGAGATCCAATCGTTCATCCGCAACCGGAAAGCTATTGGGGAAATGTGAATCCGGTGGGGTACCGGTCTTGCTATGATGAGGGAAAGCGTTGTGCAGAAACGTTATTTATGGATTATCACCGTCAGAACAATGTGCGTGTGAAGATTATCCGTATTTTTAATACGTATGGTCCGCGAATGTTGCCGAATGACGGACGGGTTGTTTCTAATTTTATTCTTCAAGCGTTGAATAATGAAGATATAACGATATATGGTGATGGGAAGCAGACACGCAGCTTCCAGTATATTGATGATTTGATTGAAGGAATGATAAGAATGATGAATACGGAGGACGAGTTTACAGGTCCTATAAACCTGGGGAATCCGAATGAATTTCCGGTATTGGAATTGGCGGAAAGGATCATTAGTATGACCGGTTCATCTTCGAAGATTGTATTTAAGTCTTTACCGGATGATGATCCGAAGCAACGCCAACCGGATATTACATTGGCTAAAGAGAAATTGGGCTGGCAGCCTACTGTTGAACTTGAAGAGGGGCTGAAGCGTATGATTGAATATTTTAAAAATGTCTGAAGCATAAAAAAAGAAAATTATGAATATGGAAATTAATCCTTCTGAATATAAAGTCCTTATTGTGGACGATGTGATTTCAAACGTCCTTTTATTAAAGGTACTTTTGACTAACGAAAAATTCAAAATTGTGACTGCCGGTAATGGAACGCAGGCGTTGGAACAAGTGAAGAAGGAAAATCCGGATCTTGTATTACTGGATGTAATGATGCCGGATATCAGTGGCTTTGAGGTAGCTCAACAAATGAAAGCGGACCCCGAAATGGCTGAAATTCCTATTATCTTCCTGACTGCTCTAAACAGTACGGCGGATATTGTAAAAGGATTTCAGGTGGGTGGTAATGACTTTATTTCAAAGCCATTCAATAAAGAAGAATTGATTATTCGTGTGACGCACCAGATTTCGTTGGTTGCAGCGAAAAGAATCATTGTTGCACAAACGGAAGAGTTACGTAAGACGATCATGGGACGCGACAAACTCTATTCTGTGATTGCACATGACTTGCGTTCACCAATGGGATCTATCAAGATGGTATTGAACATGCTGATTCTGAATTTGCCGAGTGATACAATCGGTGATGAGATGTATGAATTGCTAACGATGGCTAATCAGACAACAGAAGATGTATTCTCATTGCTTGATAATCTGCTGAAATGGACGAAGAGCCAGATTGGTAAGCTGAAAGTGGTTTATCAGGATATTAATATGGTGGAAGTCGTAGAGGGCGTAAGTGAAATCTTTACGATGGTGGCCAGCCTGAAAAATATTAAGATAGTACAAGATGTGCCTGTAGAGAATGTGGCTGTTCGTGCTGATATTGACATGATTAAGACAGTGATTCGTAATTTGATCAGCAATGCGATCAAGTTTAGCAATGAAGGTTCGGAAGTAGTGGTGTCACTGACAGAGGAAGATGGTATGGCAATCGTAAGTGTGAAAGACAGTGGTTGCGGTATTGATGACGAAAATCAGAAGAAGTTGTTGCACACTGATACTCATTTCAGTACCTTCGGTACAAATAATGAAGAAGGTTCGGGACTCGGATTATTATTGTGTCAGGACTTTGTTGTCAAGAATGGTGGTAAACTGTGGTTTACTTCAAAGAAGGGAGACGGATCTACATTTAGTTTCTCAATTCCATTGCTCGAAAAATAATTGATTCAATGCGTTTTTGTCTCTGTTAAAGGATGCGTTGAAACTTCTTTATATTTTATTCAGGCACGGATTACACGGAATTATACGGTTTAAGATAATTGGGAAAACCGTGATCCGTCTAATTCGTGCCTGAATTTTTAATTTAATCTATCGCTTGCAGATAGCTTTAAAATCGCAATACGAACACTTTTTAGTGTCCTCTGTCTGCGTGAAAGGCTCTTTTTCATTAAAGATCTCTTCTAATAATGCCTGTAAGCGTTCACGGAATTCATCTTCAAAAAAGGCGAAGTTGTTTACCGGTATTTTCGGTTTGCGGGGTTCTCCCATTTCAATAACAGGCGAATAGCTTTCCGATGCTGCCCGATGAATGTAGAGCAGGGCAGGAGCTACCATTAATGATTGCTTCCGGCTCATGATAGCGGCATACAGGAAAGTCTGGAAGATATAGTTCGGGCGTGTTTCCGATGGTGTAAACAGTTGCTCGACGTTGGCTGGAATCTTAGGGCTTCCTCCTGTTTTGTAGTCAACAATCCGCAGGTACTTTCTTTAGCATCCATACGGTCGATTGTCCCACCCAGGCGGAGAGTGAACGGTCCTTGTCCCGTTTGTATGGTTATCTCTTCTGAAACCTTCTTTTCCATGGCGACCATTTCAAAAGGAGTATATTGAAGGTCGTTGCGGAGCAATTGTTTCAGATAGGAAACAATTACTTTGGAGTTGATAAGCTGTATGCCGTTATATTCGGGCTTTTCTTCGGGAGCGACTTGAATAATTCTTCCTTGAAGGCTTGATCGACATAGCTTTGCAACTTTACTTCATTACGTAATAAGCGTTCAATATCTTCTTTCTGTATCATTTTTCCATTGGCAGTCAGATCGGTGTATGCCAATTGGGCAGAGAGATGGAAAATGGTTCCAAACAAAGCTGAATCAATTTCTGCACTGACTTCATCCGGTGTTTTTAATCTCGCTACGTAGCGGTAATAGAATCTCAATCGGCAATCAAGATAAGCATTGAGGGCGGAAGGAGAGAGAATTACCGATGAAGGATTAGTGCTATCGTAAGTACGATAAATTCGTCTTAGTACTTCAGATGTTTTTTCTATCTGTATCTCTTGGATGCTTTGCGGAGATTGTCCGGCTTCCAGATACTCACGAGTGATATCATGCGGACCTTCCACGAGTAATTGCAACATGAAGCGGGACTCTTCTCCACGGTTGAGACCGTCCGAGGAAGTATTGTAGAGCAGAGTGATATTTTCTGCCCGTTGTATCAGGCGATAGAAATAGTAGGCATACACTGCATTCTTATGTTCGATAGTGGTCATGCCAAAAGCTTTCCGGAGGTTATAGGGAATAAAAGAAGATTCTCCTCCGGATTTGGGGAGTTGTCCTTCGTTGAGAGATAATATGATGAGATTCCGGAAGTCCAGATTACGTGTTTCCAGTACTCCCATGACTTGCATTCCGATAGCGGGTTCTCCGTGGAAAGGAATATTGGAAGCTGTCAATACTTTGGTAATCAGTCGTTTCAGAGTGTCGGTGCGTATACTTAGTTCTCCGCTTTCAATCAAACTGTAGAGACGGTTGATTTTGGTATGGCTTTGGAAGAGGGATTCTCTATAAAGTTGATTGAAAATATCATTGTATTCCCCTTCTTTGCGATAAATGGTTGAAATATCTTTGATTAATTCAATCAGATAATCGCATAGCTCTTTAATGCCATTACGGGGAGTGAAGAGGGTAGCCAGGAAATCATCTTGCTTCAGTTCCGATGGAAGTGGATAGAAGCGGTTTGTTTTGGTTAGTTCGCGTTCCAGTGGACCGGCATGGGATGAGATTTGCCGGGTATAGGGATGTTTCAATATGGCTGATACCGCCTCATAAGTGAATCGGCCGGTATCGGAGCGGTAACCGTTGGTTTGTAGCTCCATAGCGGCATTGATAAAACTGTAAATAGGAGTTTGAGCCAATGGGAATCCCATGGTGATATTGACATTCTTCACTTCCTGCGGAATGGAATGAAGTACGGGAAGCAGCAGGGCTTCATTACAAAGTACTACGGCATTTTCTTTTTCCTTTTCTTCAGCGATTTGTGAATGATTGTCCGTAATCATTTTGATCCATTCGGGGAGGAAGCGGGCTTGTGCATTCTCGGTGGAAGCGGAAATATAACGTATTTTTTTCGGTTCTTTGAAGGTGTCGAAAAAGCTTTCCGGGAGTTCGTTCGGAAATTCCCCCAGATTACGTTTCAGAAATTCTCCGGCTTCATGTTTTCTGATTTGTTGGGTGTAGAAAATATCGTAGTCCCAATAAAAGAGTGCTTTGCCTGCATCTTTCAGCTTTCTGAAAAATTCGTTTTCTACTTTGTTCAGTACATTGAAACCGACAAATATGTATTTGTCGTATTTGAGTTGATCGGTATCGAGTTGCTCAATCACATTCCGGTAGAGCATGCCTTCGTATGCGATGCCTAGCTCTGTCAGGTTTTCTCGGTAATGATGGTAGATAGTGCCTAGTTTGTCCCAAAGGGAAATAAATTTCTCTTTGAGTTCGGTTCGTCTTTCAATGGAGAAATTCTGAAAAAACTGTTGAATGGCTTCTTCCTGTTCTTTGTCGAGGAATTCATAGTCGTCCATCAGGTTCTTCAGATCTTGCAGATTACTGAATAGTTTGTCGGCATCAACCATGTTCTTATCCACATCATCAAAATCACTAATCAACAACTCTCCCCAGAAGTAGAAATCATCCAATGTTTCCTGACTCTGTGTTTCCTCTTTGAATACTTTATAAAGCTCACAAACCAATCGAATAGGGTCACCGCTTTTTTGTACTGATAGTTTCTGAAACAGGTCGCTGATACTCATGGCGGCTGGTGACCAGATCGGTTGATCGGATTCTCCTGCCAAATATTCATTGAAAAACAAGTTAGCACGTTTATTGGGGAAAATGAGTGCTGTACGTGACAGGTCATTTCCTATTTTGGCATATAAATCGTGAGCGACTAGTTGGAGAAATGATTGCATATTGATTAAGTTTTTTCTAATTCATATATTTATTGTGCCCGGAACATAACTGGAACAGTGAAATAAACGGCTACTTTAGTACCATCTTCCAGTTCTCCCGGCTTCCATTTGGGCATTTGGTTGATGATGCGCAATGCTTCTTTATCCAAGTAAGGATCTACGCTGCGTACAACTTTGGGGTTGACTACATTTCCTTCCTTATCAACAACAAACCGGATAATAACACGTCCCTGTGGTCCCATCTCTCCTTGAGCGACTGTTGGATACTTTATTTTTTTTCCAAGGAATTGAATTAATGCTTGTTGACCTCCCGGGAATTCCGGCATAACCGGAGCTACTTCCAGTGTATCACTAGCCGACAGTGAAGTATTTGATATATCGGGGGCAACAAATCCAACTACTACAGGTGGTTCTTCACAAATATCTCCTTCTAGCACATCATCGGGTGTTGGCGCTGGTGGCGGGGGAGGTGGTGCATCTTTTATGGAGCAATGATGGTGTCTTCTGCCGGAGTGGGGACAGGCTCTCCCATAATGAGATTTTCATAGGAAGTTGTATCACTAGACACTTCTTTATTCATTCCTTTATTAGCCGAATTAGTGCATGAAGTCATTGGAGTCATGGCTATCAGCCTGCAGATATGCCTAATACTGTGATTGCTTTTCCCGCTATCTGTTTTCGTTCAAGCTGCTGCTCCAAATAACGAACTTCCGCTTCGCATTTGGGACAAGTGCCCAAACAGTCTCCCTGATACTGACATTCAGAGGTGATGAATTCAATATCATTCGCTTCAGCTATCTGCCGACGAATCTCTTTTAAAATTTTGCAAGTTTGTTTTCCTCGTACCATGTCATTAATCATTAGGGGTTTTATAAGTGAACCGGTCGAACTGGGTAATTCCCATTTCTTTCAGAAGTTCTATGCTTTGGTCAATATCCTTCTCCGTATTATAGGAGGGGATGAGTGGTGTCCGAATAACGATTTGCTTGGTTTTGTCTTGCCCGATTAAATATCGTAAATTACTTAAGACGTTTTCATTATTCTTTCCGGTATATCGCTGATAGATGTCATTATTCATATCTTTGATGTCGATTATGTAATTGTCTATAATGGAAATCAGTTCTTCTACATTCTGTTGCGGAACATTGAGAGAGGTTTCGACAGTGATTCTCCATTCCGGACCACAGAGTTGGCGGAATTGCCTGATAAATTCGCTTTGTAATAAAGGTTCTCCACCTCCAAATGTGACTCCGCCGCAACTCGCCAAAAAGTAAAGTTCATCTTTGCGTACTTCCTCGTAGAGCTGGTTACAATTATAGCTCTCCCAAACACCGTTAGGCTGCAAAGATGTCGGGTTGAGACAGTATTTGCAACGCAATGGGCAGCCGTGAAATGCAACTAGTGTTGTAACTCCTTCACCGTCAATTGTTAGTCGATGGCGGGCGATGCCGATGAGGGGAACTGCTTTCATACTTTTTCTATTTTTTCTTCATCCACATACCACAAGTAACCGGTGATATTCTTATATCCCATCTTGGTAAGTAGCTGCATGTAGCCTTTTACCTGTTTATTATATTTAGGGTTTTCCTTACCAAATTTGAAATCAACTACAACAACCTGGTTGTCTTTCATCATTACGCGGTCCGGGCGACGGGTTTGTAGCACTCCTTTTTCTTTATAGATAATGGCACACTCATTAAATAATGTCCACTTTCCGGAATACCAATCTTGAATTTCAGGAGAAGAAAAAGCTTTCGTTGCAACTTCGCGGGCTACTTTTTCTTTCTCATCATTTCTGATCACTCCTTCAAAAATAAGTCGTTCGATGGCCGGATCTATATCTTCTGCTGTTTCGATAACAGAAAACAGGGTGTGTAACATACGCCCGCGGTTGATAAAGCGGTCATCCGAGTCTTCTTCCTCAATTCCCTGGATGAAGTCCGCTGAACGGTTGGACTGACGAAACTCAATATCATGGCGCATGGATTCCATCCGGATAGGGAGCTTTTCCGGTTTCTGGGTTAGCTTGTTGGTCGATGTCTTTGTTCTTTCTTTTTCTGACGGACATAGTTGTCCTTGTTCGTAACAGTCTTCTTCCCAATCAATACCTTCTTCCTTAGCTACGATTGGGAGAGTGTTTGCCAACAGTTCGGACATGGTACCTTTTTGATTTTTTCTGCTCCAGATAATAAGGTTTTTTCCTGCACGGGTAAAAGCAACGTATAACAGATTGAGGTTATCTACCAAAGTTGGAGACGCTCTTGCAGGTAGTCGTTTCCATAAATAGATTCTGCCATTTGGGTGGAGTAGTTGATAGGGAGAATATCCAACGCGTCGAATGGTGCTGCTTGCGGGGTACACCATACAAGTTGGTTATTGGTCTCATTCTCCAGTTTCCAGTCGCAGAAAGGGAGGAGCACGGTATGGAATTCCAATCCTTTGGATTTGTGTATGGAGAAAATCCGGATTCCTTCTACTTCTCCGCTTGGAATTGTTTTACTGCATAACGTTTCATTCCAATACCGGATGAATCCGTCGAGTTCGGAAGAGTTACTTTGTAGATAGTCAGTGACAGCATCGAAGAATGCGAATAAGTAGGCATCCTGGTCTTTGATAAGATTCATCTCGAATATACTGAAAAGCTCTTCCAATAGCTCATAGAGAGGCATTAGCCTTAATTCTTTTATCTTTTCAAGAAAAGCGGCGGGAAGATAATTCTCGGCAGGGAGGAGTAGGAGGGTATTCCAATCCAATCCTTTTTGTAAAACTTCGTTTTGATAGGCTATGGCCAGCTGGGCACGTGCTATTTTATTGTTTTCGTCGGAAAGAAATCGCAAGGCGTCCAACATCATACAAATGGCAAGAGAGGCGTCCAGGCGAAAGGCTTCGTCTGATACCACTTTGTAGTGTAGCTCCTTATCAAAGTAATCGGCAATACGGGGAATACTTTTATTTTTTCGTACTAAGATGGCGATGTCATTAAGCTGTACTCCGGAGGCGAGGAGGTTTTCCACTTCTGCTCCCAGGCTAATAAGTGTCTGCTCGGTATAGTCATGTTCTTCGTCGGGTTCGAGAAAAGAGACTTTAACGTATCCTTTTTCTGTACTTCGGGGAGATTCCTGCACAACGTCGGCATAGGCTTTCTGTAAATCCTCACAATCTTTGCCTAATTGCTGTTTATACACTCCGTTCAGATAGTTGGCAGCAGCTGTGAAGATTCGATTGTTAAACCGGATGACATTCGTTTCACTTCTCCGATTGGTGGCTAACGTCTTGACGCGGATCGGGAAATGCTCGATGTGTCATTCAGGCTGTTGAGAATTCCCCAATCACCATTCCGCCAACGATAAATGGACTGTTTGACGTCTCCTACAATCAAACTGTCTGCTCCTTGAGACAGCCCTTCGAGCAAAAGCAGTTTGAAGTTGCCCCATTGCATTCGGCTGGTATCCTGAAACTCGTCTATCATGACATTATGGATATTTGTCCCTATCTTTTCGAATACAAAAGAGGAGTCACCGTCTTTCACCAGTTGGTGAAGCAGGGCGTTCGTGTCTGACAACAGAAAACGGTTGTTGTCGTGGTTCAACTGACGTACTTCTTCGTCGATATTGGCGAGAAGTTGCACTTTATTGAGATGTTGCAAAGATAACCGGCAACTATTCAGTAACAAATTATTCTTGGAACGCAACTTTTCAGCATCTTCCAGAATTTGTATAAGGCTGGAATTAGCCAGGTTGATGATATCCGCATAACGGGAGAAGTCTTGGTTGCCCAATTTTTGGCATCTTCCAGACATTTCTCTACTGTGGCATTACGGATATCATTGCTTAAAACGCCATTATTCAGTTTACGGAAATAACTTCCGATTCCCCGTGAACCGTTTTTCAGATCATCAGCAGTTAATGCGTGACCATCCAGTTCTCCTTCGAATTGGTCGTAGAATCCTTTCATTTGCTCCAGTATTTCCGTTTCCAGAGCTTTCAGTTGTTTGCGGTATTCTTTGATGGTGTTCGGATTACGCAGTCGTTGCCGAAGTCCTTCTCCTTTTTCAATATAGCCTTCATCGAAAATATTGCGTCCGAAACTCTTAACTTCGTCTGATACATTCCATCGTTTATCATCGGCAATTCGTTCGTTGATATAGTCTAATAACCATGCGAGGACAGGGGAAGTGGGACCTAACTTCTCGATCATGCTATCTACGGCGTCACTAAGAACTTCGGTATTGTTTAACTCAATATTCAGATTCGGGCTAAGTTCCAGTTCCCGTGCGAGGTTACGCATGACAGATTGGAAAAATGAGTCGATAGTCTCTACCCTGAACCGGCTGTAATCATGCAGCATATAGCTAAGGGCAATGCCTGCCGCTTCCCGTATCTCCTGCTCTGTTTTTCCTGTCTCTTCTTTGATACGGTTGAGATAGGCTTCCGAATCTTTATCACCTATCTGTATGCCGTAAAGCTGACTAAGAATACGTTCCTTCATTTCTGCTGTTGCCTTATTGGTAAAGGTTACAGCGAGAATTTGCCGGTAGGCACGGGGATTGAAAATTAATAGTTTGATGTATTCCACGGCCAGGGTAAATGTTTTACCCGAACCTGCAGAGGCTTTATAGACTAAAAGTTCACTCATGTTTTTGTTTAAGGGATATATTCGATTTTAGCAACGATTACTCGTATCTCTTCCGGTTCTTTCCCGGCTTTTACTAATGCCTGATGGAAGTTTTTAGGGAAGAACATGAAGAATGTGTCCGGAGTGGAATCTACATATTTTATTTTCTTGGCTTTGTAGAAAGTAACATCCGGTTTATATTCGGTGATAGGCTCCGCATATTCGGCTGAAGTAATTCCGAAACGTTCGGTACCTTTTACTACATATTGCAGATCGATGCCGTGGCGGTGTGCTTCAATTTTACGTTTACTGACATCTTGTGTTGTTGCATCCTGTACATTGATGTAGCAATGTTCACCATCTACTTCGTATCGTCCGGCAGGCATATTTACGAGGTCGTGGGTAGCTAGCCATTGGAAAGTCTTGTCCCACACTTTCTTGTTCTTGTGATATTGTGAGGCAAATTCCTGATAATCGGTTGTCTTATGAGGCATTGCCTTCAGCCCGTTCGCCCATCCTTGCTTCTGTGTCCATTGGCGGGCTTGTTTAAGAGTCCAGTTGTCAGCAGATTCTTGTGAACATATATTTTCTGTGAAGAAGAAAAGAAAAAGTCCGATAAACAGGCTTGAACTACTAAATACGAAGTTTGATTTCATGATTGTTCGAAAAAATTAGGTCCGAAAATAAGTATGAATAAAGGTAGATAGTCTTTTAAAGCTACTCGTAATAGCTTTAAAGCTTGTCCAATTCTGTAATTAATCGTTTGTGGAGATACATTCAGTTTCTCGGCAATTTCTTTATGCGTCAGATGTTGATTACGGTTCATCTCGTAGGCTTCGAGATATTCTTTCGGAAGTCTTTTTAATGCTTCTTCATATAGACGGAAAAGCTCATCACTCAAATAGAAGTCCGGGTTATTGAGCTCACTATCATATTTATCTACGATTTCCTGATGTACTTTTCGTTTAATCTCAAAATGGGAAAGACGGTTGAGGGCTTTGTTCTTGACAATCGTAAAAAGAAGAGTTTTGAGTGTCAGATCTTCCATCAGAGTACAACGGTTTTCCCACAGCCACATCATTGTTTCCTGCACAATCTCCTCTATTTCTTCCTGCTCACTTACGTATTGAGAACAAAAAGCACATAGCCTACGGAAATAATGTCTGTAGACGACGTCAAAAACTTTTTCTTCTCCTGCTTTTAGGGCAGTAATAACGGACTTATTATTATTAATATCCAAATATATCGGAGATTGTGACATTCTCTTTTAATTTATGTAAGACAAAAATAATGAAAGAAGTAGATAAATGAAATAAAAATGCGAGAAAAATATTTTTTCATTTTTTCGTTTTAGTTATATTTGTACTCACAACTGTATTACTACAAAGGTTTTATAGTTTTTTTATTGTAAAAGGTCAAATGAGCATGGATGAAACTATCTTGTTGAATTATCTGCAGGGTGAATGTAATGATGAAGAAGCTGCCCGGGTGGAAACTTGGTGCGAGGAAGAACCGGGGAATCGGAAAACTTTAGAGCAACTTTATTATACTCTTTTTGTAGGTGAACGTATAGCGGTGATGAATGCTGTAGATACAGAGGCGTCATTAGATAAATTTAAGTCGGCTATCAGAGAAAAGGAGAGAAATACTAAACGGAAAAATATCTCAATCCGTTGGGGGCGTTATGCTACTGTGGCTGCTGCTTTTCTTACCGGACTTGTTTTTGCCGGTGGAATTGCCTGGGGATTACTTTCCAATAAACTTTCAGATTATGAGGTGATAACTGCTGCCGGACAGAGAGCACAGACTGTACTGCCGGATGGTAGTAGGGTATGCTGAATGCATCTTCTAAATTAGTTTATCATAATTCTTTCTGGAGTTCGGATCGCCAAATCGATTTGTCGGGTGAAGCTTATTTCGAGGTTTCCCATGATAAACATGCTCCATTTATCGTAAACAGTAAACAAATCAAGACTTGTGTGCTTGGTACAAAATTTAATGTGCGTGCGCGTGAAGAAGAGAATAGGGTAGTGACTACCTTGCTTCAAGGTTTGGTGCGGGTGGATTCTCCACGAACGGAAGAGAATGGCTATTTACTGAAACCGGGACAGACATTGAATGTGAATACGGATACTTATCAGGCAGAGTTGATTGAATATAACCAACCTACGGATGTGCTCCTGTGGATGAAAGGTAAGTTGGAATTCAAGCAACATTCTTTATTGGAAATAACCAATATTATGGAGAAGTTGTATGATATTAAATTTATCTATAAGGATGATGCTTTGAAATCAGAACGGTTTACCGGTGAATTCTCTACTGATAGCACTGCTGATGAAATACTGAATGTTTTGATGCATACAAATCATTTTCTTATAAGAAAGACGGACGGATTATTCGGGTGATGAAGAAATAAGATATAAATAAGTCTTTTTACAGGGGGATTCTTAACTCATTAAGAATCCCCCTTTCCTTTATGGCTTTCTTAGATCATTAGAGAAACAAGTGTTTGATCGAAAATTTTGTTTTGGTGCAGTTTTGAACAAACTTCACCGTGGTGAGCCCATCTAAATAGAATTAGTTAAAAACCGCATTCAGCTTTCAGTCTACTTAAAAAGTTCCTTTTCATCGGTGCTTTTGGCTGAACGCGAACCTGAAAACAAAAAGGAGATGTAAATAGTCTCTTTTAGAGTCTCTATTTACCTTCAATAGAGCCGCTGTTTGAGTGAAACATAGCCTTCGTTTTATGCGAATAGAGACTCTGATTTACTAACCCGGCATGTCAACGACTTTAATCCGACATATCAATGTCGCTCCTAAGAGGCTGAAAGCATTCTCCCTATCCAGAATCCCTTCCTGCGGGGATACAAAAATCCGGTTTCAGCCGTTATCGCTCTTTATCAAGGCGTTTACGAACAAAACTGAAACGGCTAACGGATAATAGCGTAAAGATTCAGTAGGAGAAATTTAATTCAAAACCATAAGTCATAAGAAAGATGTACAAAGATGAACTAACAAGTAGAGATCTGGAGTATTCTTTTGGGAGATAGATTGATAGTCTGGAAGTATGTTTGTGAAGTATGTTTCTAAAATAGAGGGTAATCCATTGGATTACCCTCTATTTTATCATTTCTATGTTACCTATTCATTATGTTTATTCACTTTTGGGTTCGTAAACATTAAATTCTGTAACATCCGTACGACCGTTTGTAGAGATAGTGATAATCTGATATTTTAGATATCGCGTAGTAATAGGAGAGATGAACGTGATGTTTTGTGTACTATTACCGGGTATTGCTAATGAACTCAATGATTTCCATGTCGTACCATTTCAGACTGTAATATTCCACTTCTCTAGGACATATCGCAT
>ENA-OQJX01000230-OQJX01000230.1-human-gut-metagenome-genome-assembly--contig:-NODE-230-length-35404-cov-2.962412_pt1 | contig 35404 bp, 39 predicted proteins | sample MGYA00242615_ERZ504782 | MGnify/ENA primary metagenome ERZ504782 (study PRJEB26092, sample SAMD00036354) | human gut metagenome | host: Homo sapiens | study: EMG produced TPA metagenomics assembly of... | reverse complement strand
GTGAATATGGTCAGCAATCTGTTGTCTCAGTTGTGGGGCGCTGATGGGCTTGGCATATAGCCGTCGAAGCCATTTTCCATAACCCGTTGTTCATCACTGGCATAGGCAAAAGCGGTAACGGCGATGATAGGCACATCCAAGGATAGCTTTCGTATTTCCCGGGTGGCCTCATAGCCATCCATCACCGGCATATTGATATCCATCAGAATTATCTGAGGATTATGGAGCTTATACAAATTGACCGCCTCTTTTCCATCCCAAGCATGAACCAGGTTATATTCTCGTTTCAAGATAGATTGGAACAGCCGGTAATTACTCTCATTGTCTTCGGCGATCAGAATGGTCAGCTTGTCTTTCTGCACGGAGATGGGCTGATGTTTGTCTTCCTTTTTGTTATCCGTATCAGCGGGCTGGTAGGGAATGGTGAACCAGAAAGTGGATCCTTTTCCTTCTTCAGATTCTACGCCGATGCGTCCTCCCATGTGCTCTACAATCGTCTGGCAAATGGATAATCCCAGTCCTGTACCCTGTACAAAAGAGTTCAGTTTGACGAAACGTCCGAATATGGAGTTCACTTTGTCGGCTGGAATGCCGCAACCGGTATCTTTAACATAGAAATAAAGTTCTCTGCCGCATAGTTCGTAGCCGAAGGTGATGCTTCCTTGTGAGGTAAACTTGCTGGCGTTGTTCAGCAAATTATTCAAAACTTGCATCAGGCGGTTCTTTTCTGTCTTTATGGGGCAAGAGGGGAGTCCTTTGTGTGCAATCAGTTGAATGCCGCTGGTTTCCGTCCGGTAACGGACCACGCTTTCTATTTCGGAAAGGATATCATTCAGTTCCACGTTGGAATAACTGAAATCCAGTGTGCCGGCCTCTATTTTTGATAAGTCCAGTATGTCGCTGATTAATTGCAGCAGTAACGTATTGTTACTTTCAATGATATTGATATATTCCTGCTTTTCCTGTTCCTCTTCTGCAGTAGCAAGGATGTTTGAGAAACCGATGATAGCATTTAGCGGAGTGCGTATTTCGTGGCTCATATTGGCAAGGAAAGCGGACTTCAGCCGGTTGGATTCTTCCGCGCGGTCCTTGGCTGAAAGCAGTTCGTTTTCCATTGTTTTCCGTTCGTTGATAATCAGTGAGGAACCGACTAAAGTCAGCGGCTTTCCGTTTTTGTCTCTTGTTTCTACGGCTGCTTGTGCTTCTACCCAGTCTATTTTCCAATGTTTTCCATCATTGGCCAGTACACGGTACTCTTCTTTCACTTTCTCTATTTTTCCGTCTGCCAGGTCGCGGTAGGCCTGTATCACGCGTGGACGGTCTTCTTTGATAATTTTGGCGAAATATTGTTTGTCCGATACGCTCAACTGATCTTCGCTGATGCTGCCCGGCATGGCTGCCATGGCAATGGGGCGGTTAAGGTCGCACAAGATGGTATGGTCTTTCAAGTTCCATTTCCAAGGTACAATGTTGGCTACTTCCAGTGCCATGGAAAGTTTATGGTTCGTGGCGCTTAGCATTTGCTGTGCATTGTGCAACTCGGTGCTGTCCATGCAGAACACATCGACCATATCCGGTTCAGTGGAGCAATTCAGGACAACATCATAGAAGGTGTTGACGGTTTTAAAATAATATGGGAATGTGATCGATTTCTTTTCTTTCAAGGTGATACTCATGAAATGGGTGAATTCCGGTAAAGATTCGGGAAAGATTTCGGAGGCCCTTTTCCCTATTATATCGGATTTTTTAAAAAAACATCGTTCGAAATAACGGTTGACATCCTGATAAATGCTGTCTATAATATTTCCTTCTTTATCCCATATTACTTGTTCCTTCATGTAAAGAATCGGCATATTATCCACCAGGTTGATATATTGTGCGTTTGTTTCTATTTCATTTTGTTGGGCTCGTCTCAGGACTTTCAGCATCTGAATGCGTTTTTGTTGTGTTACAGCCATCAGTGCGAAGGCCATGAGCACAATCAGGATAAACCATTTGTATTTGTTCAGAAAGTGGACAGGCTTGTCATAGAAAATGGTGTCATCGGGGCATCGCTTGGGGTCGAGCCCTTTATTTATGAGTCTGGTATAGTTGAAGGTGGGGTGTGCTTCCTGAGGCTCATAGAAAGGAATGTCACTGGCTCTTTTTCCACCGAGGATGTCGTCAATTGTTTTCAATAATTGCTTGGTGAAGGCTTGTTCATTGTACATGTATCCTCCTACCATACCTCCGTCGTCCATACCTGCATAGCGGATGGTGAAAAGAGGGGCGGAGATGCTGGAAATGCTTCTGTAAGCGTTTATCAGAAAGCTGTCCGAGGTGAAGGATTCGGTGAACCAAGTGGATACCAGAATGCCTGTAGTCTTGTCTGCCTTACGTACAGCATTATATAACTGGTGCAGAGTATTGGTGCGTGAAGAGATGTATTTATATTCCAGTTGCGGATATTTTGTTTGGATCAATTCCCGCAGTCGTTGGTCATATTCGGGATTGGGATAAATCCCGTCTCCCAAAAAGATGAGTCTTTTCATGCCGGGAATCATTTGCAGCATCAGTTCCACACTTTCTTCCAGATAGATAGGGGTATGCATGTAGGTGAAATTGTATTCTTGGGCCAGTTCGCTCATGTGTGTCTTTTCTTTGGGAGTGACTGTATCTCTCTGCCTGTAGAATATTTCAGGATACACATAGGGGTCTGCCCCGCAGACAATAGTAGGTACGGTACCCCATAAAGCTTGTATCTCTTCTCTGAAAATCAGACTCATGCTTCCTACAAATACCAATAGACGGGGAGGGGTGGAGCCATATCTTGAGGAAAGTGTTTCTGAAAACTTTTCTATTTTAGCAGAATCGCCTACCATGAATAAATTCAGATGTTCTATGTAGGCGTCTATATTTTGGTTCCGGCTAGTTTATGGACAATGGGGGTGGTAATGCTGTTGCTCCATGGAGAAGATTCGTTATAGCTGTTTAAAATCAGCACATATTCTTCGTTCCCGGTACGATCCTGTGCATTGGCAGCTTCACAGGTGAATGAGAAGATGGTACATATATAGGTATATATCAGCAGCCATTGAATATAGCCTATACGGATTCTCCTACGATTTTTATCCATTATTGTTTTCTACTCTTCTTTAAATATATCGCTCTGATGCTTGTGATGAAACAAATGTACTATTAAATCAGGGAGTGGACGAAGAAAAATAAATGTTTAACAAATATTAAAAGAAACGCACTGAAGTGGGGAACTTCCTGTATGTCCAGGTGTGAACATTTTAAACGGGAACTTTGGCCAACTTATATGGCAATGATTTAAAATGCCGGTGAAAGGCAGGAAAAGAGGGAGGATGAGAAATATCTTTTGCGTTATCTCTTTTATATCTGAAGAAATAGCTTTATATTTATCCCCTTATCTTATTTTAAGGTAGTTATGGAATATCACTTAAGTACTAAATTGAATGGAAATATAGCAATGACTTCCTGTTTCCATGAAAACTCCTTTTTGCAACGTGACGGGAGTCTTTATAAATTTATATGGGTGCGGCATGGAACGCTGGATGTGGAAGTGGATCATGTGGTGATGCATCTGGAAAAAGAGGAAATGATTTCGCTCACTCCTTTGCATCATGTGCAGATAAGGGGAGTGGACGGTGAATACCTCACTTTTCTATTCAATAGTAACTTTTATTGTATTTACGGGCATGACAGCGAGGTGTCTTGTAACGGATTCCTGTTTAACGGTTCTTCCCGTGTCATGCGTTTGAAGCTTTCGCCTTCCCAGTCGGCCCGTCTTGACAGTATTGTCGATATTTTCAGAGGGGAGTGTGAAATACAAGACAACTTGCAGGAAGAAATGTTGCGTATTATTCTGAAACGTTTCATTATCACTTGTACCCGCATAGCCCGTGAAATGTTTGATGTAGACCCGGGGCGTGAGAACACGTTTGATGTGATTCGTCAGTTTTATGTGCTGGTTGACAGTCATTTTAAGGAGAAGAAGCAAGTGCAGGATTATGCTGATATGTTGTGTCGTTCTCCCAAGACCATTTCCAATCTCTTTTCCCTTTACAGGCTTTCTTCTCCTTTGCGTGTCATTCATGAACGCGTGGATGCGGAAGCCAAGCGCCTGTTGCTTTATACGGGCAAGAGTGCGAAGGAAATCAGTGAGATTCTGGGATTTGAGGATTTGGCTACATTTAGCCGGTTCTTTAAGAAAATGAACAAGGAGAGCCTTTCGGAATACCGGAAAAGAGAGAAACGGGAATAATTGCCAACCTATATGGGGGAATTGCCATTTACTGGAGAGGGAAAACTGCCGACCTTTGCACCAGGAAGTTAAATCTTTTAATAATGAAAGCAATGATGACAAAATTAAAATCTCTGTTTGTTGCGTTTTTAACAATAGCAGCATCTGCCCAAAAACTGGGTATCAATCTTATCCGTGTGGCAATCCTTGTAATTTTTGTATGGATTGGCGGTCTGAAATTCTGGAATTATGAAGCCGAAGGAATTGTGCCTTTTGTGGCGAACAGTCCCTTTATGAGTTTCTTTTATACCAAGGACGCTCCTGAATATAAAGAATATAAGCTGAAAGAAGGCGAATTCGATGAAGCGAAGCACCAGTGGCATGAAGAGAACAATACTTATGGGTTTTCTCATGGATTGGGTATTTTGATTATGGGAATCGGTATCTTGACGTTTTTAGGTATCTTCTCTCCGAAAATCGGTTTGGTAGGGGCCGGACTGGCTATTGTCATGACACTGGGCACTTTGTCTTTCCTTGTGACAACGCCTGAGGTGTGGGTCCCCGATTTGGGAAGTGGCGAACAGGGGTTCCCTCTGCTGACGGGCGCCGGCCGTCTGGTCATTAAAGATACTGCTATTTTGGCAGGAGCTGTTGTTCTTCTTTCGGATAGTGCGAGAAGGGTATTGAACCAGTTGAAAAGTAAAGTTAGAAAGACCGGTCACGGACATGCCCTTTTATAGGGGTGTATATGGATGTATTCCAGCGGGAGGCAAGTATTTCCTGCAAGACATAACTATCTATGAGGCAAGTTGTATCCTGTGTCATCTTGCTGTCTGTCAGCTATTGATAATGAATGCAAATTTGGCAGATTCTGCGGTTAACCCTGTTAAGTGCTTATCTATCTGTGTTAAAAGAGGAAAAAAATCTCTGACAAACGGTACAACCGTACAATATTTGTCATTACATTAGCGTCAGAAATGTTAAACCAAACTTGAAATTAACAAATTAATAGATATTAAGTTATGAAACAAGCAACTAAAATGGTACTAGGCGCAGCAGCAATTGTAGCAGTCAGCGCAGGTGTAGCAGGAGTAACGACTTATTCTATGTTGAAACCCGAGCCAAACAAAAGCGTGGCCTTTAATGATGTGTTCCAACAAAATCCGAATACAAGACTTGCCGCGCTGGACGCCACCCAAATGCAACCGGTGGATTTGACTCAGGCGGCGGAAAATTCAGTGCATGCAGTAGTTCATATAAAGTCAACTCAAGAATCAAAAACTCAGACAGTTACCGTTCGTGATCCGTTCTTATGATTTCTTTGGTGATATTTTTGGGAATGGCAGAGGCGGCGGTCAGCAGCGTCAGGTGCAGACTCCTGAAAGAGTGGGATTCGGTTCCGGAGTGATCATCTCGAAAGATGGATATATTGTAACGAATAACCATGTAATTGATAATGCTGATGTGATCAGTGTCAAACTGAATGACGGACGTGAATATAAAGGACGTGTAATCGGCACAGATCCCAGCACGGATTTAGCGTTGGTTAAAATTGAAGCGGATGAACTTCCCACTATTCCCGTAGGCGATTCGGAGGCTTTGAAAGTGGGCGAGTGGGTATTGGCTGTAGGTAATCCGTTTAATATGACATCTACAGTAACCGCCGGTATTGTGAGTGCCAAGGCACGTTCTTTGGGCGTATATAATCAAGGTGTGGAGTCATTCATCCAGACGGATGCAGCTATTAACCAAGGTAACAGTGGTGGGGCATTGGTCAATGCAAAAGGAGAGTTGGTAGGTATCAACTCGGTGCTTTATTCACCGACAGGAGCTTATTCCGGATACGGTTTTGCCATCCCTACCAGTATTATGAAAAAGGTAATAGCCGATTTGAAAGAATACGGAACCGTTCAGCGTGCGGTATTGGGTATCAAGGGTACTCCGATTAATGATGACCAGCAGATGATGCCGGAAGAAATCAAGAAGAAAGTGAAGGAACTGGGTGCTACCGATGGTGTGCTGATAGCTGAGGTGATTGATGGAGGTTCTGCGGCTGGTAACTTGAAAGTGGACGATGTCATTATCGGTATTGACGGAAAACGTGTGAAGAACTTTGCAGAGTTGCAGGAAGGGTTGGCTAAACACCGTCCGGGTGACAAAGTAACCGTCAAGGTGTTGCGTGACAAGAAAGAAAAGGATATCGAGATGACTTTGAAAAATGCACAGGGAACAACGAAAGTGGTGAAGAGTGCGGGCATGGATATCTTGGGCGCAGCGTTCCGTGAAGTTCCTCAGGAATTGAAGAGACAATTGAACTTGGGATATGGTGTGGAAGTCACAGGTGTGACAGACGGTAAAATGAAAGCTGCCGGTATCCGTAAAGGCTTCATCATCCTGAAGGCAAATGGACAACCTGTCAAATCAGTAAATGATTTGGAAGATGTGCTGAAAGCTGCTACCCAGTCACCGGATCAGGTATTGTTCTTGAGCGGTATGTTCCCGTCAGGTAAACGTGCGAACTATGCAGTAGATTTGATACAGGAATAAGGATATTTTTAAGGTAGAAAGTTTCAATAGGTAAAGTTTAGAGGATGCACGGTAAGGGACACTTCCGTGCATCCTGATTTTATAGTCAAACAGGATTGATATGCTGGAAAGAAGCATTGTAAACGGAATTTCGGGGATGATGGGAACACAAGTTTGATTTTTAGTATGTTTTTATCCGATAGTAGAGTCGTGTAACTATTAATTTGCGTCATAGGTGTTTGCGTTCCCGTCCGGCCGGAAAACGGAGGACATAAATCAATTCTGTTTCACGATAAGATAAGAGCTGTTGACAGGATCCATCCTTACGCTATATCATGGAATAATCTCTATTAAGTAAGCTGATAAGATCAATAAAGAGAAAGATATAACCCTATTTTCGCAAAATATTTAGGAAAAGAAGGACAAAAGATAGTCTTTTTTGATTTATTAGCTAATATTTTTCAAACAAAAATGGATGTATTCCATTTAATGTTGTAAATTTGCATCCCAAATTTGTTTTATAGAGAATGAGACAATTAAAGATTACCAAAAGTATCACTAACCGAGAGAGCGCATCTCTGGATAAGTATTTACAGGAAATAGGCCGTGAAGACCTGATTACTGTAGAGGAAGAGGTAGAGCTCGCTCAGCGTATCCGTAAAGGCGACCGGGTAGCATTGGAAAAACTGACACGTGCCAACTTGCGTTTCGTCGTGTCTGTAGCCAAGCAGTATCAAAATCAGGGGTTAAGTCTTCCTGACTTGATTAATGAAGGCAACCTGGGATTGATTAAAGCAGCTGAAAAGTTCGATGAGACCCGAGGCTTCAAGTTTATCAGTTACGCCGTATGGTGGATTCGTCAGTCTATTCTCCAGGCATTGGCAGAACAGTCACGTATTGTCCGTTTGCCGTTGAATCAGGTAGGCTCGTTGAACAAGATCAGCAAAGCCTTCTCTAAATTCGAACAGGAAAACGAGCGTCGTCCTTCTCCGGAAGAACTGGCCGATGAACTGGAAATACCTGTAGACAAAATCTCGGACACGTTGAAGGTTTCAGGACGCCACATTTCTGTAGACGCTCCTTTTGTGGAAGGAGAAGACAACAGTTTGTTGGATGTGCTTGTGAACGACGACTCGCCTATGGCAGACCGTTCCTTGGTTAATGAGTCACTTGCGAGGGAAATTGATAGAGCACTCTCTACGCTGACCGAAAGGGAGAAGGATATTATCCAGATGTTTTTCGGTATTAATACGCAGGAAATGACGTTGGAAGAAATCGGCGATAAATTCGGCCTCACTCGTGAGCGCGTACGCCAGATTAAAGAGAAAGCCATTAGAAGATTGAGACAAAATTCGCGTAGCAAGCTGCTTAAGTCTTATTTAGGGTAAGAAAGATTCGGTTTCCGAAAAGAAAACAAAGCACAAGATGGAAGGTTACTCCCGTCTTGTGCTTTTGTTCATAATATACCAATAATGCCCATTGGCTGCGCTATGTGCCACATGGTAATGGGCACATCAGCAAATTATTATAGTTAATTAATCTATTACTTTTTCGTATTTGTCCGTAAATAACTATTTTTGTCCTCTAATAAAATTATAAAATTAGAATTATGAAATCCATAAAGATTCTGTGCTCTTTATTATTGGTACTGATGGTATGCTCGGCATTCTCATTGAAAGGAAGTAAAGGTAAATCCGTTTATATAGTAGGTGTATCCGCATCGTTTACAGATTCATTGGTTTATTTCACGGAAATCCAATTGCTGGACAGTGTAAGGCTGGATAAGAACAAGATGTTGCCGGAACGCTCACAATACAGTTATCAGCTGAAAAATTATTTGGAAAACGAGGAAGGGCTGACGAACCGCACTTGCTTTGTTTATTTCTCGAACAGCAGAAAGAAACTGCAGAAGACCATCAATAAGATGAAGATCAAGTATCAAAAAGGAAAGACCTTGCTGATTCGCGAAGTGAACCCCAATGCATTCAAGTTCAAGAAACCGGAAGAGTGATCCTTTTCTTATGAAAAAGATTCTATTTATATTTTTAACAGCCTGCTTTTTCTTCTCTTGCGAGAAGGAAACAATCGTGATTCCTCAGCAACATGCCGGAAGAACGGTCCTGGCTTTCTTTTGGGCGGATAACAGCTTGAATTCCAATTTGCGTAATAATATTCGGACGATGATGCAGGGGCTTCAGGCTATGAAGGATTCGGCTGCTTTGTTGGTATATTGGGATGGTGAGGCTTCGGATATCAGTTGGCCGGAGCTTGTATCGTTGAATATGTGACTAATGGTCAAGGGGGGATCAACAGTATGTCCAAAGAAGCGGTCAATGCGATGATCGCGGATCAGGACATGTCGGTTCACGACTTGATAAGTATTGGCAATATCAGAAAAAAATATCCCCCTCAGACATCGACGGAGAAAACCGTCATGCAGACAGTGATAGGTGATATGATGAGTGTTTATCCGTCGGAAAGTTATGGAATAATCTTTGGTTCTCACGGTTCAGGATGGTTGCCCACTATTACCGGCACCCGTTCTATAGGTCAAGATGGCGGCCGGTATTCCAGTGACACAGCGTTGATACCGGAATTGGCGGAAGTGCTGCGTACGGTAAATCCTCAAAAGTTTGATTTTGTCTTGTTTGATGCGTGTATGATGGGGTGTGCCGAAGTGTATTATGAGCTGAAGGATGCTGCCAAATATTGCATCGCTTCTGTACTTGATATACCGGCAGCCGGATTTCCTTATGCAAGTGTGATGCCTTATTTGTATGAAAATGCGATCAAGGAGTATTTGAAGCCAATCTGTAAAGATTATATAGATTATTATAACTATAATGGTTGGGGAACCATTTCGGCAGTGGATTGCAATCAGATGGAAGGTTTGGCGGAAGCGGTCAGAAGTGTGATTTTGTCCAATCAGGATAGCCTGAAGAACGTGGATATAGCTGATTTGCAGCAATATGGCAAAGGCAGCAGCAACTTCAAAGGATATGCCTATGATATGTTACAGTTTATTGAAAAATTGTGTGGAGGAATGGCTCCAGACGATTTTACGCAACAATTAAAGAAGACGGTCATTTATACAGATTATACTCATGATCCCACCTCATCCTTGTACAGAATAGATGGGGATAACTACAGTGGAATGGGTATGTATATCCCCAATTCATTCACCACTCCCAAATATTTGCTTTGGAACAATTATTTCAAGTCTTCCATAGCGTGGTATCATGCATCCGGATGGGCTGAAACGGAATCTATTTGGGGGAATTGAAGGAGAATGCAGCCAGTTGCTTTTTACTTGATCCCGAATAATAGATATAGCGGATGGAAGTACCGAATTTCCGGTATTCTTCCATTTCCACCGAGTTGTCTACTGCATTCTGCAGGGCTTGTTTAAAGGCGGCATAATGGGTGTTCATATAAGTGGCGTTGTCCAGTTCTCCTGTAACACTGTAGAAATAGCTCACACTATTATCTTTCTCATTATAACGGGTGCTGTCCAGTGTAATCGTTTCGTTCATACGTGTGGGGCAGGACCGGTTGGTCTTTTCGGCTGTCTGTTTGAATTTACGGACTTGTGAACGGTGGTTATTATTACATCCTGCCAAAGTAAGGATGCCTAGGGCCGCTATTATAACTGTTTCTCTTTTCATTATAAATTGGTATTTTGAAGCGAAAGTAAACTATAAGTTTGAACAAAGCAAATGGATTTTTGTTTTTTATTAGTAAGTTTGTGCAAACAAAAAAAGTAAAACATGTCTCGCATTATAGATGAATTAAAACGTACGGACCACAAGCGTTATCTGGGTGGTCTTGATTTCTTTAAATATATTGGTCCCGGATTACTGGTTACTGTAGGTTTTATTGATCCGGGAAACTGGGCCTCGAATTTTGCAGCCGGTTCCGAATTTGGTTACGCGTTGTTGTGGGTGGTGACCCTGTCTACCATTATGTTGATTGTGTTGCAGCACAATGTGGCCCACCTGGGCATTGTGACGGGATTGTGCCTGAGTGAAGCAGCCACGCAGTATTGTCCCAAGTGGATATCCCGTCCTATTTTGGGCAGCGCGGTACTGGCCTCCATATCCACTTCGCTGGCGGAGATATTGGGAGGAGCCATTGCCTTGCAGATGCTTTTAGGAATTCCCATAGCCTGGGGATCTGTTCTTACTACGATGTTTGTCGTCATTATGCTTTTTCCAATTCATATAAAAAGATAGAAAGAGCCATCATTGCTTTTGTATCCGTAATCGGCCTTTCGTTTCTGTATGAGTTGTTTTTGGTAGATATTGACTGGCCTGTGGCGGTCCGTTCCTGGGTGGTTCCCGACATACCCCAAGGCAGTATGCTGATTATCATGAGTGTGCTTGGGGCAGTGGTTATGCCGCATAATCTTTTCTTGCATTCAGAGGTGATACAGAGCCACGAGTACAACAAGCAGGACGAGAGTTCCATTCGTAAAGTATTGAAATATGAGTTCTATGATACTTTGTTCTCCATGATTGTGGGATGGGCTATCAATAGTGCCATGATCTTACTGGCAGCCGCTACTTTCTTCCGTACCCGGACTCCGGTGGAAGAGTTGCAGCAGGCGAAGTCGTTGCTTGACCCATTGCTGGGTAGCCATGCCGGAATCATTTTTGCCCTGGCATTGCTGATGGCGGGGATTTCCTCCACCATAACCAGTGGCATGGCGGCAGGTTCTATCTTTGCGGGTATTTTCGGTGAGTCTTATCATATCAAGGATATTCACTCCAAGGTAGGTATTTTGATTTCTTTGGGGATAGCATTGGTTCTTATTTTCTTTATTGAGAATCCCTTTTACGGACTTATCATCTCTCAGATGATTCTGAGTATCCAGCTGCCTTTCACGGTGTTCCTGCAAGTAGGACTGACCTCTTCCAAACGGGTGATGGGCAAATATGCCAACTCCCGGTGGAGTTCATTCGTGCTTTATACCATTGCGGTGATTGTCTCCGCATTGAATATCATGCTGTTGCTCAGTTGAATAATGTGCGAATTTGCCCATGTGCCAATTGCCATGCGGGACCATAGCGCAGCACGTGGGCACATGGGCAAATTTTTTATTTCGTTTTGCTTTCCGAGATAATCAGCAGTTTGTCACCGGCATGCAGTTGCAGAGAGCCATTGGGGATCATGAATTCGTTCCCCCTTTTTACCAGCATCACCAGCATACCTTTAGGCAGATTCATATCCATCAGCCTGTCTCCCTTTGCCAGCATTTCCTCCGTCAGTACGATATCGCGGAGGTCTGTATTGATTTCCTCCGGTATCTCTACTCCGAAATCATTTCCTGTTTTTTCCAGTGGTGTATCCAGATGGAGTAATTTGGCCATCCATGAAATGGTCGTTCCTTGAACCACTAAAGACAATATGGTAATGAAAAATACGATATTGAAAATCTGGGTAGATCCCGGCACATCAGCCACTACCGGATAAGTGGCGAATATGATAGGTACTGCTCCGCGTAATCCCACCCAGGAAATAAACAGCCGTGAGCTGATGTTCATCTTTTTAAAGGGAAGAAGACAGAGCAGGACACTGAGCGGGCGGGCGAGTACAATCATGAAAATGCCGATCAAGGTTGCCGGTATGGCGATGGACAACATTTCATGGGGATTCACCAGCAATCCCAGGCTCAGGAACATGATAATTTGGAAGAGCAGGTCATGCCGTTCATAAAAGTAGCGATCTCCTTACGGTTTACAATGCGTGCGTTACCCACCATCATTCCTGCTATATAGACAGCCAGATAGCCGTTTCCTTTACACAGGTCGGTCATGGTGAATGTGAAGAAAATAAAGCTCAGCAGCAAGATAGGATAGAGCGACTGGTTCTTCAAGTCAATCTTGTTGATGATTCTACCGCCAGTTTCCCAGCAGGAATCCTGAGGCGCCACCCACAGCAAACTGAATCAGGAATGAAATCAGAATATCGTCTGCCCCCATGCCTGCCGATGTGATGAATTGTATCAGGACGATAGTAAGCATATACGCCATAGGGTCATTACTTCCGCTTTCCAGTTCCAGCATCGGGCGGAGGTTATGTTTCAGGTTCATGCTTTGCGAGCGCAGGATATTGAATACGGAAGCAGAGTCCGTAGAGGACATGGTAGCCGCCAGCAACATGGCCGTCATCAGGGACATGGTAATGCTGACATTCGAGAACCCGGAAATCCAATAAATAAAGAATCCGGTGAAAATAGTAGTAAGCAACACGCCGAAGGTGGAAAGCAGTATGCCTTGTGGCAATACAGGCTTGATATCCGAATATTTGGTATCCATACCCCCTGAGAACAGAATGATGCTAAGGCCATCATGCCGATGAACTGTGCCTCGCCCGCATCATGGAATTGGAGTCCCAGGCCGTCGCTTCCGAACAGCATGCCGACCAATAAAAAAACAAGTAACGTAGGGATTCCGAACCGGTAGCCGGTCTTGCTCACTACAATACTTACGAACAATAGGATAGAACCTATCAAGAGAATGTTTTCTGCATTAAATATCATACTTCTGTGATCTTGTTTAATTTTTTAATATGATGTGCCAGCATCAGGCAGGCTGTGATAAATGCTAAAAGATCGGATACAGGCATACTGAGCCAAATGCCGTTCAGTCCCCACCAATGAGGCAGCAACAGCAGGCAGGGCAATAAATACAACAGTTGGCGGGACAAGGAGAGGAAGATAGAAATTTTCGCTTTCCCGATAGATTGGAAGAAACTGGAAATCACAATTTGTATTCCCACGAAAGGAAACATCAGGACTCCGATTTGCAACCCAGTGCGTGCCAATGCTGTAAGTTCTTTATCGTCTGTAAACATATTAACAACCAAATTAGGGAAAAGTTCGCTGAAAACAAATCCCAGCGAAGTGATGCACCCCCCTGCAATCATGCAATATTTCAACGTCTGCTTCACCCGGCCGAATTTGTGTGCCCCATGATTATAGCCCACAATCGGTTGCATTCCCATAGTCAGTCCCATGATAACCATTACAAACAACATCAGCAGACGGTTTAATATGCCGTATGCTCCGATAGCCAGATCGCCCCCGTAGAGCAGCAGGCTCTTGTTGAATATAATGACAATGGCCGAAGCGCAGACATTCATCAGGAACGGCGACATGCCGATACTGAAAATATTCTCTACGATCCGTTTCCTTAATTTGAATATCCCTTTCTTAAAACGGATATAACTTTTTTCCTGCATGAAATGGCTCAGCACCCATATCATGCCGGCAAACTGTGAAAGGATGGTTGCCGTGGCTGCTCCGCGGATTCCCCAGCCGAGCCAGAATATAAAGACAGGAGCCAAAATGATGTTGCACCCCACTGTCAGCATGGAGGACAGCATCGCTTTTCGGGGATAACCGGTGGCACGCATGATATTGTTCAGCCCGATCATTACATAGGTGACAGGACTTCCTATTAATATAATCTGCATAAAGTCGCGGGCGTATGGCAACGTGTCATGGCTTGCCCCGAAGAAGAACAGAATCTGGTCTAGAAACAGCAAGGTGATGCCTCCGTAGAAAATAGAATTTATCACACAGAGCACCGTTACGTTTCCCAGCACCTTCTCGGCGCCGTCCGTATCCTTCTGCCCCAGGCGGATAGAAGAAATGGTAGCGCCACCCACCCCGACCAGTGTACAGAACGCCACCAGCAGGTTCATCAGCGGAAAAGAAATAGCCAAGCCCGATATGGCCATGGCGCCGACACCATGCCCGATAAATACACTATCAATAATATTGTACAGTGATGTCAGTGTCATTCCGATGATAGCAGGGATAGAGTACTCTAAAAGCAGCTTTCCTACCTTTTCTGTACCCAGTATGTGCGGGTTGTTTTCTTTCATTCGCGTTTTTATTATTTTTAAGCTTTGCAAAGTTAGGAATATGGAGGATTATTCAGACCTTTGCGGCGTTAAATCAAACTAAAAGTAATATGAATTCAACAAAAAGCATTGCAGCTTTATTCGATTTTGACGGGGTGGTGGTAGATACGGAACCTCAGTATAGTATATTCTGGAATGAACAAGGACGGAAATACCATCCTGAGATACCCGAGTTCGGCCGGATGATAAAAGGGCAGACATTGACACAAATTTATAACAAATATTTCGTTGGAATGGAAGACGTTCAGCGTGAAATCACAGAAGATTTGAACAAATTTGAAGAAAATATGTTATTTAATTATATCCCGGGCGTAGAGGCTTTATGAAGGAGCTGAGAGCCAACGGGGTAAAGATAGCGATAGTCACAAGCTCAAATGAAATGAAGATGAACAACGCATATAAAGCACATCCGGAACTGAAACAAAGTGTGGACCGTATCCTCACAGCCGAAATGTTCACTCGTTCCAAACCAGACCCCGAATGTTTCTTATTAGGAGCCACTGTCTTTGATACCGTGCCCGAGAACTGTGTGGTTTTCGAGGATTCATTTCACGGGCTTGAGGCAGGAAATCGGGCAGGAATGACCGTGATAGGATTGGCTACTACCAACCCTGAAGAGCAGATACGCGATAAGGCAAAGGCTGTTATTCAGGACTTTAATGGATTTAGTTTCGAAAAAATGAAGGATATAATGAGGTAATGTCAACTAAAACATCTACCTTTGCAGCCGTTTTTTATAAATTAAAGTAAATATGGCAGGATATATTTCAGGCGATACACGCAAAGTAACGACACACCGTTTGGTGGAAATGAAGCAGAGAGGCGAGAAGATTTCTATGCTTACTTCGTATGATTACACGACAGCGCAGATTGTAGACGGCGCAGGCATCGATGTCATACTGGTAGGAGACTCCGCTTCGAATGTCATGGCGGGGAATGTGACCACACTTCCCATCACCCTTGACCAGATGATTTATCACGGGAAATCCGTGGTTCGTGGAGTGAAACGCGCGCTCGTTGTGGTCGATTTGCCTTTCGGTACTTACCAGACTTCCGAGTACGAAGCGGTGACCAATGCGATCAAAGTGATGAAGATCACACATGCCGATGCATTGAAGCTGGAAGGTGGCGTAGAAATCATTGATGCGGTAAAGAAAATCATCGCTGCGGGTATTCCCATCATGGGACATTTGGGACTGATGCCGCAGTCTATCAATAAATACGGAACTTATACTGTACGTGCCAAGGACGAGGAAGAGGCCGAAAAGCTGCTGAGTGACGCGCATCTGCTGGAAGAGGCGGGATGTTTTGCGTTGGTGCTCGAAAAAATCCCCGCATCATTGGCGGAACGTGTGGCCAAGGAACTGACTATCCCCGTTATCGGCATCGGAGCCGGAGGCGCTGTGGACGGACAGGTGCTGGTTGTATCCGACATGCTGGGTATGACCAACGGTTTCAGTCCCCGTTTCCTCCGTCGTTATGCCGATTTGCATACTGTTATGACAGGAGCCATACAGCAATACGTGGATGATGTGAAAAAAGGTGATTTTCCTAACGAAGACGAACAATATTAACAAAGTTTCTGCTGATATGTATGATGACTTCTTCTTTCCGTATGAGAAAGCAAAACTATGGACCGGGAATATGGTTCTGCTATCCCTTTCGAACTTTTTGCTTTATGCCTCGCTATACATGATGCTTCCCGCACTGCCTTTATGGATGGTGCGGCACTGGTATTGCAGCTATGCGGAAGCAGGAGCGGCTGTGGCTGTTTTCGGACTGGCCATGTTTCTTCCGGGAGCGTTCAACAGCTATCTTATCGATACGTTCAAGCGTAAAAGTGTTTGTCTGGTCGCGATGCTTCTGTTCGTGGCGTCCAGCTGCTGTATCCATACGTTGCGACTGTAGGTTCATAGCCTTGGTCCGGGCTGTCCAGGGGGGGCTGTTCAGTGTCATTACCATGACTACGGGTAGCACGCTGGTGATTGACGTCACCGCCTCACGCCGCCGCACGGATGCGAATATCGCCTTTTCGTGGGTGGGGCGTTTTGGAATGGTGGCAGGTCTTGCGTTGGGAATTTACATTTATCCTTACTGGAATTTTCACCATGTTGTTTATACCTGTGTCGCTTTGGGCACACTGGCTTTGCTTCTGATTCTGGCGGTGGATGTCCCTTTCCGTGCTCCGCTGCGCACCTCATGGTTCTCGTTGGACCGTTTTTTGTTGCCTCGTACTCTGTGGCCGGCACTGAATATGATGATGCTTTCCGCTGTTTTCGGCATTTTGATAGCACACATTTACAATGAGTTGTTTTACATTTGCATCCTGATCGGTTTTATCATCTCCCTGTTGCTTTTGCGTTATGTGCTTTCCTATGCTTCCGGCCGTTCGGAGGTGGAGCTGGGGCAGGCCGCGATGATAGGCGGACTGTTGTTGCTTGCTTTTTCCAACAGCTTGATGAACAGTTATATAGCCGGTGTATTGCTGGGCACGGGGATCGGTACTACCGTGTCACGGTTTTTTATAAAGATGATTAGTCTGCCGATGCATTGCGAACGGGGTACGGGAAACAATACTTATCAGCTGATGTGGGAAGTAGGTATGCTGAGTGGTTTTCTGTTTGAGAATATGTGGACCGAAAGTCATCCTGATACTATTTATTGGATATGTATCGGTATCTGTGTCACTCTTTTGCTGATGTATGAGTTCTTTACACATCCGTGGTATTACAGAAAAATGGAGGAAAAACAGTAGGATGATGATTTCAAATGTTGGTTTATCCAGCTGTCGGAGTAAAAATATAGCAACTTAAATAAATTAATAATATAAAGAATATGGCAGACGACAAAAAGATTATCTTTCGATGGTAGGCGTAAGCAAAGCCTTCCAGGCGAACAAACAGGTATTGAAAGACATCTACTATCCTTTTTTACGGTGCTAAGATCGGTATCATCGGTCTGAACGGTTCAGGTAAGTCAACGCTGATGAAAATCATCGCCGGACTGGAGAAAAGTTATCAGGGAGAAGTGGTGTTCTCGCCGGGCTACTCTGTAGGCTATCTGGCACAGGAACCGCATCTGGATAATGAAAAGACAGTGAAAGAGGTAGTGATGGAAGGTGTGCAGAGCATTGTGGACACTTTGGCGGAATACGAAGAAATAAACAACAAGTTCGGGCTTCCCGAATACTATGAGGACCCAGAGAAGATGGAGCACTCTTTGCCCGTCAGGCTGAGTTGCAGGACATCATTGACGCTACGGACGCATGGAATCTGGACAGCAAACTGGAACGCGCCATGGATGCGTTGCGCTGTCCGCCCGAAGACCAGCCGGTGAAGAACCTCTCGGGAGGTGAGCGCGCCGTGTGGCCTTGTGCCGCCTGCTGTTGCAGAAGCCGGATATCCTGTTGCTGGACGAGCCTACCAACCACTTGGACGCGGAAAGTATCGACTGGCTGGAACAGCATTTGCAGCAATATGAAGGTACGGTGATTGCCGTAACCCACGACCGTTACTTCCTGGACCACGTAGCCGGATGGATTCTGGAACTGGACCGTGGCGAAGGAATTCCCTGGAAGGGAAATTACTCCAGCTGGCTGGAACAGAAGACCAAACGTATGGAGATGGAAGAGAAAGTGGCAAGCAAACGCCGCAAGACCTTGGAACGCGAGCTGGACTGGGTGCGCATGGCTCCCAAAGCCCGTCAGGCGAAAGGAAAGGCCCGTCTGAACTCCTATGACAAGCTGCTGAACGAGGATGTGAAGGAAAAGGAAGAGAAACTGGAAATCTTTATTCCGAACGGTCCCCGTCTGGGCAACAAGGTGATTGAGGCCAAAGGAGTGGCGAAAGCTTACGGTGACAAGCTGTTGTTCGATAACCTGAATTTCATGCTGCCCCCTAACGGCATTGTCGGCGTAATCGGTCCTAACGGCGCCGGTAAGACTACTTTGTTCCGCTTGATTATGGGACTGGAAACCGTAGATAAAGGTACTTTCGAGGTAGGAGAGACCGTGAAACTGGCATACGTAGACCAGCAGCATAAGGATATTGACCCGGAAAAATCTGTTTATCAGGTAATCAGCGGTGGAAACGAGCTGATCCGTCTGGGCAACAGGGATATCAACGCGCGTGCTTACCTCAGCCGTTTCAATTTCTCGGGAGCCGATCAGGAGAAACTTTGCGGAATGCTTTCGGGTGGTGAGCGCAACCGCCTGCATCTGGCTATGGCACTGAAGGAAGAAGGTAACGTGCTGCTGCTGGACGAGCCTACCAATGATATTGACGTGAACACGCTGCGCGCGCTGGAGGAAGGTCTGGATGATTTTGCAGGTTGTGCGGTGGTGATCAGCCACGACCGTTGGTTCCTGGACCGTATCTGTACCCATATCCTGGCTTTCGAAGGAAACAGCGAGGTATTCTTCTTTGAAGGATCTTATTCGGAATACGAAGAGAACAAGATGAAGCGTCTGGGCAATGAGGAGCCGAAACGGGTGCGCTACCGCAAGCTGATGGAAGACTGATGGGGGCCTCCCTGTTCTGATAAGGTCCAAACTAAAATGACCATTCCGAAAAGTAACAGATTGTAATTACAAGACCTGAAAGAGTCGTATCAAGCTCCGTTTTGAGTAATGATACGACTCTTTTTTTTGCCTTTAAGGAGGTTCAAGTTTCAAATCAAAACCTCTTGGCTAGAATTAAGTTTTGAACCCTCTTGGGTTGTGTACTCTCTCTGGGGCGCGGATAGCGGAAGAAACCAGACCAATCACTGTAAATTGTAACCGATTTGTAGCTTGTATATCGTTTCTATTAGCTATCTTTGCAACGTCTTTTAAGACATTAATTATAATATTAATTAATTAAAAAGTTTATGGTAAAAAGAATGCGATCTTTTTTTTGCGGTGGTTATGTTGGTAATCGCTGCTGCTGTTAACGCCCAGGTCACCACTTCGTCAATGAGTGGTAAGGTGGTTGATCAAAGCAATGAAGCCATTATCGGCGCAACGATTCAGGCTATTCACGAACCGTCCGGCACCCATTATGGGGCCATTACCAATGTGGACGGCCGTTATTCCATCCAGGGCATGCGTGCCGGCGGCCCTTACAAAGTAGAAGTTTCTTATGTAGGTTATCAATCAGTGGTTTACAAGAGCATCAACCTCCAGTTGGGAGAGAATTACGTATTGGATGCGAACTTGAAGGAATCTACCGAATTATTGGATGAAGTGGTGATTACCGCTTCCAAAAGCAGCAACATGAAATCAGACCGCGCCGGAGCGGTAACCAATGTCGATGCGGCCAGAATGTCGGAAGTGCCTACAGTGAGCGCAGCATGAACGATATCATGCGTCTGACCCCTCAGGGAGCCAATATCGGTAGCGGTTTCTCAGTGGGTGGAGGTAACTACCGCCAGTCTTATGTCACTGTGGACGGAGCCGCTTTCAACAATGCCTTCGGTATCGGCTCGAACTTGCCGGCAGGCGGTTCGCCTATCTCTCTGGATGCTTTGGAACAGATTTCCGTTTCCACCACCCCCTTTGATGTCCGTCAGAGCGGATTTACAGGAGGTGCCATCAACGCCGTGACAAAGAGTGGTACGAATGAGTTCAAAGGTACAGCCTATATGTACACTTCCAATACCCACCTCACCGGAAACAAGGTAGAGGACTATGAACTGACCCGCAACCGTGACCACAGCACCACCTACGGAGCTTCTCTGGGAGGTGCGATCATTAAAAACAAATTGTTCTTCTTCGTGAACGGCGAATATCAGGATAATGTGCAGGCAGGCCCGTCGGGCATAGCGCGTAGCGGCGCCAATGACGAATGGAGCACCAACGGCATTGTGCACCGTCCGTTCGAGAACACCACAACGGTAGGCGACCGTACCTTCGTAGGGATGAACAACATCAGCCAATACCTGTCGGAAAAATACAACTAACAATCCGGGACGTTATCAGGGATACTCTCTGGAAACCCTTCTTACAAGATCATGGGCCGTCTGGATGGAACATCAACAACAACAATAAGATTAATTTCCGTTTCACCCATACCCATTCCAAGTATTCCGCAAACCCTTCCTCTTCCACCACCCCGTTTAAAGATTCAATCATTTATCCGGGCGGAGTAGACGGCAGCGCGGGCAAGAGCAGTTCGGGACGTACATCAAACACCGGTCTGTACTTTGAAAGCTCACGCTATATGCAGGAACAGAACTTCACCTCCATCGCTTCCGAATGGAACTCAAAGTGGGGGGCTATCAATAACGCCCTGCGTTTCACTTATTCTTATCAGAACGAACCGCGTACATACGAAGGGGGGACATTCCCTACGGTGGACATCCTTGACCAAGGCTCGCTGTATACCTCATTCGGTCCGGACCCCTTTACAGAAGGGAACTTGCGCCAGGTGAAGACTTTTGTCATTACCGATGAGTTCAATTTCTCCAGCGGTATCCATAACTTTATGGGCGGTATCCAGTTTGAGTCCAATAAGGCAGTGAACGGATTCATGCAGGCGGGAAGCGGTTATTATGTCTATTCCTCCTGGGATGATTTTGTGAACAACAGAGCTCCGGCTGCCTTCGGTATCACGTATTCCAACACCGGGGACGGTTCCCAGTTCCTGGCGAACATGAAGTACCAGCAGCTTTCTTTCTATCTGCAGGACCAGATGAATATCACGGACAACTTCAGACTGACTGCCGGGGTGCGTTTCGAACTGCCCATTTATCCGGAGCTGAAGAACAACTATAACAAAAATTTCGCACAGATTGACTTTGACGGATATCATTACGCCACAGACCAGCTGCCTTCATCCTACCAGCTGACCGCCTCCCCCCGTATCGGTTTCAACTGGGACCTTACAGGCGAGCGTAAGTATGTATTGCGCGGCGGTAGCGGTTACTTCATCGGCCGTCTGCCGTTCGTATGGCTGGTTTCGGCAGTAGGTAATGCCAATTGCGGACAAAGCACCTATTATTATAACGAGCAGAAGGATGCCAAGTACGGACAGCCGGGCTTCCACACCAGCGTGGCCGATATGTTGAAAGATCCTAACCTGAACCTTCCGGCAGCTACTGATCCCGCCGCACCTTCCGGAGCCACCATCATTGACCGCGACCTGAAGATGAACGCCACCTGGAAGTCTTCACTGGCTTTGGATGCAAAACTTCCCGGAGATATTGACTTTACGTTGGAAGGTATTTTCAGCAAAGAGTTCAATCCGGCTACTGTGACCAACCTGGGACGTAAGTTTAAAGGAGAGCAGGAGATAGCTCCGGGTGATGTCCGCAGAATGTTTGAGTACTCCAATTCGAACAAGACGGACGCTTATTATATCACCAATGCGGGAAACAGCGCTTATTATTACTCACTCACCGCCTCACTGGCCAAGACATTTGATTTCGGCCTGCATCTTTCCGCTTCCTACACCCGTTCTTATGCCAAGTCGTATGGCGACGGCATCGGCGACCAGGTGAACTCGGCTTATTACAACAACCGTTACTCTGTCAACGGAAACAATGACACGGAGACCGGCTATGGTACGTATGTATCGCCCAACCGTGTGCTGGCTTCCGCGGCTTACCGTATTAAATACGCCAAGAATTTCGCTTCCTCCTTGTCTTTGATTTATGAGGGTATGAACATGGGCTATGCCGGGGGATATTCCGCCGCCCGTTATTCCTATACATTCACCGGAAACATTGTAGGCGATTACGGCTCAAACAACTTGCTGTACATTCCGGCATCCCGTGAGGCGCTGGATAAGTGGAACTTCGCCGATTATACTGACAGCAAGACGGGTGAGGTGACTTATTCCGCCAAGGAGCAGCGCGATGATTTCTGGGCTTACATTAATGAGGACAGTTACCTGAAAGGCCGTAAAGGCAAGTATGCCGAACGCGGAGGAGCATCATGCCCTGGCATCATCAGCTGGATTTGAAGTTCAATCAGGATTTCTTCCTCAATGTAGGGGGCAAGCGCAATACCTTGCAGTTCGGAGTGGATATCAAGAACTTCCTGAACTTGCTGAACAGCGACTGGGGAATTTATAAGACGGTGAACAATACTTCCTTGTTGAGTTATAAGAGTGGTGCTTACCAGTTCCAGAAGAACGGAGGAAAGAAACTGACTGATACGTATTCCAATCTGAACAGTTTCAATTCTACGTATTCCATACAGTTCAGTGTCCGTTATATCTTTAACTAAGTGAAATAGCCTGTATCAGACAATACAGGAACAGGATAGAGAGGCGTACCCATGAAGGTGCGCCTCTTTTGTATGCGTATTCTTCCTTGTTTTGAAAAAACTTGGAATTAAGAATAAATTAAGTACCTTTGTGTGTTATCCTATAAAGAACAATAGTTTATGAGTGATAAGATATATCCCATCGGTATCCAGAATTTCGAGAAACTCCGCAAGGAAGGCTATTTCTATATTGACAAGACGGCCTTGATCTACAAAATGGTAAAGACCGGCAGTTATTACTTCCTCAGTCGTCCGCGCCGTTTCGGGAAAAGTCTGCTGGTTTCTACTCTGGAAGCCTATTTCCAAGGCAAGAGAGAATTGTTTGAAGGACTGGCCATAGCCGGACTGGAGAAAGACTGGACAGTACGTCCCGTCCTGCATATCGATCTGAATATCTCAAAATATGAGACAGCGGAGGATTTGAGCGATATGCTGAATGATTTTCTGACCAACTGGGAAGCTGTCTACGGTTCCGCTCCTTCCGAGACATCCCTCGCCCTCCGTTTCAAAGGCGTGATAAAACGTGCTTACGAGCAGACGGGGCAGAGGGTTGCCATTCTGGTAGACGAATATGACAAGCCCATGCTGCAAGCCATCGGCAATGAGGAGCTTCAGAGAGTATATCGGAGCATACTGAAACCCTTCTATGGAGTGTTGAAGACAATGGACGGTTGCATCAAGTTCGCTTTGCTGACGGGGGTTACCAAGTTTGGCAAGGTCAGTGTGTTCAGCGATTTGAACAACTTGGACGATATTTCCATGTGGAATGAGTTTATTTGATATCTGTGGGGTCAGTGACAAGGAAATTCAAACCTGGCTGGAGCCGGAACTTCATGAATTTGCTGAAAAACGGGGGAGGACATACGATGAAATCTGTGCCGAACTGAAAGAGTGTTATGACGGTTATCATTTTACACATAATTCCATCGGTATTTACAATCCTTTCAGCCTGCTTAATGCCTTCAAACGGAAGGAGTTCGGAAACTACTGGTTTGAGACCGGTACGCCGACTTATCTGGTGAGGTTGCTGCAAAAACATCATTATGACTTGGAACGGATGGCGCACGAGGAAACGGATATCCAGGTGCTGAATAGTATTGATTCCGAGTCCACGAATCCTATTCCGGTGATTTATCAGAGCGGGTATCTTACGATCAAGGGGTATGATGAGCGTTTCGGTATCTATTATCTAGGCTTTCCTAACCGGGAGGTAGAGGAAGGATTCATGCGTTTTTTGCTGCCTTATTATACAACGGTTACCAAAGTGGAGTCTCCTTTCGAAATCCTGAAATTTACCCGTGAAGTGGAAAGTGGTGACTATGATTCCTTTTTCCGCCGCCTTCAGAGCTTCTTTGCTGATACGCCCTACGAGATGATACGCGACTTGGAGTTACACTATCAGAATGTACTTTTCATTGTATTCAAGTTAGTAGGATTTTATGTAAAGGTGGAATATCATACCAGTGAGGGGCGCGTGGATTTGGTTCTGCAGACAGACAGATTTATTTACGTAATGGAATTCAAGTTAAACGGTACAGCGGAGGAAGCCTTGCGACAGATCAATGAAAAACAGTATGCCCGACCTTTCGAGACGGACGGGCGCAAATTGTTTAAGGTAGGGGTGAACTTCAGCAAGAAAAGTCGTAATATAGAGAAATGGATAGTGGGTTAACTATTGAAGATATTAAGGACATACGTCAATGCCACGCAAAATGCTCGTAAACAAGAGCATTTTGCGTGGCATTGCGTTCCGGATATACACTGACCACTAAAAGCCTCTCCACCGTTCCCTTCTGATCTCCTCGCACTGCCGTCGTTGCCATGCAGGCATTATTTTCTCCAGTGCTTTCAGTTTCCATCCCTTCATAAAGCGTATCTCGTCCTTTTCCTGCTCCGTGCACAGGCTGATGCGCAGCAGTTCGGGATAGAGCACTTGTATATGAAAAATCTTGGCTCTCCACAGCAGCATGGACATCTGCCAGGGGGTGAGGGCTTGGATGCGGTTCAGGGTGAGCAGCATTTCCAGATAATGACGGTAGAAAGCTTTGTCTACGGTCATGAGTTGGTTTATCAGATGGTTCATTTTTATTATTGTTAAATGAAAAGATTAGTTGAATGGATAGTCAGGAAATCAAAGCGGAGGAAAGGAACGCTATCTTTGGTAAAATCATCCTTGGATACGCTATCTTTGAAGAAGCCTCTTTGAAAACAAACAGTTCCCTTTAGAAATCCTATCTTTGGTAAAAGCTTCCCTTAAAAGCGGTACTCCTTCACAGCATCAAAACAGGGGCACGGTTTCACGGGATTCAGGTCATGATGCCCCACTATCAATGCTTTGGGGAACAGGAGGCGCAGCTCGCGCAGCAGTGCCAGCAGACTCCCTTTCTGCATCAGAGTACGCGTATCGGCAGGTGTGCAGTTCGCCGAGAGTCCGCCCTCATAGCAGATGCCGATAGAATGCCGGTTGTGGTTCCTGCAATGCGCTCCCACCTTTTCCAAGGGGCGTCCGCGGTGTATTTCTCCGTCGCGGGTGATATAGAAATGATATCCTATGTCCGTGAAGCCCCGGTGGCGGATGTGGTCCCGGCGGCAGGTCTCAAAATCCAGCCTCCGCCCCTCAGGGGTGGCGGAGCAGTGGATAATAATCAAGGTGATGGTTCTCATGATCATCAGATGCAGGCGTTCAGTCCGAGCGCGCCGGCAAGGGCGGTGGCTACGGTGATGATTACTTTCAGAATCAGTGTCCAGGTGTTTTTCTTTGTTTTCAAGTTCATGGGATTTTTGTTTTAGTGGGTTGATAATAAATGAATTGCAATGGAAGCCAAGGGCCTGTGCCCCAATGAAAACGGCTTGTCATTAGGCACATTCAGCCCTTTAGCGTCGTGCCTTGCTTCCGTCGTACCGGGGGTTCCGTCAGGCCTGTCCTCCGTTTTCCGGCTCTTTCGCCTCTCCGGTAAGGTCCACATTGGTCTTTCCGGCTTTCAGCGCCTTCACCACCAGTCGGGCCGCCTTGCGTGTGGCCACCAGATTGAACACGGCATCTTCCAGCAGATTCCGGAAACGTGTTCCGGCACTCCAGTTCACATTCAGCTTTCTGGCGTGGATGGCAGGGTTGTAGGCGGCTGAGCTTTCGGCACCTATACTGTTGATGCTGATGGAGAAATCCCCCAAATCGCCCAGCTGTATCTTCTGTCCTGCCAGAAGCTGTTCGCGCATACAGTCCACTGCCATGGTGAGGATGGCCACGATGTCCGCACGCTTGTACACACAGCCGTGGCTGGCGATGTGCTCGGCAAAGCGGTTGATGTCCATCACTTCAGCATACTGTGCACTGGCGTAAGCCTTTTTTGCGGCATCCGCATCCATCGGATTGTTACGCATAACGATACTGTAATTTACCATAGTTTGTTAAAATTAAAAGTTGATAATTGAGAATTAAGAAACACGATTGCCGGAGGATGAAGTAAGTCAGCCGTCAGCCACTGGTCATTAACCGTCAGCCACTGGTCACCGACCGCTAAAAGAACCCTATCTTTCACGTGTAAGATACTATATCTTACGGCTGTAAGATTATAGATCTTTCGCCTTCATCGTCCCGACATTACAAAGATATGATGTGCGGAAAGGGCAATGACGCGATAAGGTGCGATAGGGTGCGGAATGGTCCGATTTGACGCGATTTGACGCGATTCGCTGTTCATAATGTTTGACGGTCTGCCGGAAAAAGGGTATATTTGTATCAAAACAAAACGAACATACATGGAGAATTTTCAGATAAGAAGTTACGGGAAAAGCGAACTGGCCCTGTGCTACAGTCCCGATATTACCGAGAGTGCCGCACGGCGCAAACTGATGCGCTGGATAGACCGCAAGCCGGGACTGATGGGGGCGATGCGGGCTGCCGGATACAATGAGCTGTCACACACTTTCCTGCCCCTTGAGGTGAAACTTATCGTAGAGGCGTTGGGGGAGCCCTGAGGATGCTGGAAGATCCACGGGAATGCCGGCATCACAACCGGAGATGCGAAACGCAGACGCAGACGCAGCAGACGCAGGTCCTTTTTTCTCACACACGCGCACGTACCTTATATATGCATGTGCGCGTGTTTTCTTTGTTACCTTTGTTTTTTTGAGTAGACTCCTTTCCCTTTCACCATCATCATATCCAGCGCGCCTTTTTCCCTCAGGCGCTGTATCCAGCTGCGTGCGGTGTTGACCGGGATATTCAGCTTCTCCGCTTGCTCCATCACCATCTGTTTGGTGAATTCTTGCGGCAGGGCCGCATACAGCATCTCACGGTCCGCTATTCCCCGGCTGTTCAGTTCCGTACTTTTGTCCAGGAACGAAGTATGTGAGTGGCATGAAGGTACAGGGGCTCGCACAAAGCCAGCACGGCGCGGAAGTCCTCATCGGTGATGGACAGGTTATGCCGGGTGATGATACCGTCCTTCAGGTTTTCGGGGTTTATAGTGGGATCCGGTACGGCCAGCGAGGGAATTTCCAGACTGCGCAGCAGCGCCGTGATACACATCATGCGGCACAGGATGGTCCCCATACGCATCACCGAAGCAGACATCTCTTCGCCCGTCACTAGAGAAGAGCGGTAGAACAGGGCGCTGAAGTGCCCGTTGAACTCATCTTTCTGCTGCTGGGTGAATTTCAGGGTGAACAGTCCTTTCTTCTTCAGCTCGTCCCTGCTGGCCTTCCATTCGTGTCCCATCCGGATGAACTCTGCTTCCACGTCCAGTTCATCTTCGCCGAACTGGTCTTTCCATTCGCCTACACGGGGCATGTAATAGAATATGTTTCGCGAGAACTGTCCGTTCTCCGGCGAGGAGATGAGCGGCTTTATCTGTGCGGGCGTGCCCGAGAGGAGTACGGACAGGTAACAGGCGGTGGTTTCCTTGTATTCCCGGTCTGTGCGGCGGTTGTAGGACAGGCGGTCGTGGTCGAACGCCTTGCGCAGCGTGTCGCTCCAGTTGCCGAATTCCGTCCCTATGGCTGTCGATACGGTGTCCGCCTCGCTCTCGCAGATAATCCCCGTTCCGTCCGAGTCTATCAGGTTTTGCAGCAGTCCCGTGCCCGTGTTGTTGCCGGGGATGATGAACATGCGGTTGGGCGGCGCCACGGGCGGCTCCTTGTCCTTGCGTGCCTTCCCCAGCGCTTCGTAGGCTCTTAGCTCCTTGCGGTAAGCTTCATGCTCTCCGCCACCTGCCGGCGTATTTCCTCGTGTATGGGCTCTATGAGTTTGCGTACCCATACCAGTACACTCTTCCCTGCGGCGGCATGGCCCGTGATGAAGGTCTGCAGGCAGGGATACTGCCATTTGTCCCCGTACTTGCAGCGTACGATGTGCGACAGTGAGGCGCCCAGCACCGTCATTGCTCCCAGCAGGAGCACATCATGCTGTGCCGGGGTCTTGGCAAAGGAGAGGATGCTCTTCAGCGGTTCGGGCCAGTCGTGATCTTGCGGAAAGTAGGGTAGGGGAGAGAGGGGTTCCGTTCCCTTCATTTCCTTTTCCTCTTCCTCGTGCTTCTTTTTTCCTGTTTCTTTTTCTTCATTCTCCACCTTATTATATCGCGCGCACGTGTGTGAGAAAAAAGGACCTGCGTCTGCTGCGTCTGCGTCTGCGTTTTTGTGAGAGGGGGCGACTCTCACTCCGCACATTTCCGCCAGGTGGAACACGCTTCCCAGGTGGATGTCGCCCTTGCAGGTGTGCAGGGCGTTGCTGAACAGTTTCTCCGCCGCCGCACTGTCATGCTTGGGCGAGAGGCTGCACAGGCTCATGAAATCCGCACGGCCCGCCTCGCCGCAGTCCGTGGCGATGGCAAATGCCAGTTGGGTGTATTCCAGATAGGTGGGCGCGATGTCCGCGTGTGATGCCTGTACCGCCTCCGTCAGGCGGTGCAGTTCTTCCAAAAGATTGTTTTTGTAATGATTCATATTCCTTTTTATGTTAATTTGGTTTCGGTATAAGAATACCTCGTTTCTGAATGATTCTGAATAAGCGGCCCGTTGGCCCGTGTGCTGCTATGCCCGTTGGCCGCGCTCTGTTCCGCATGGGGATTGGCACATTAGCCCAGGGGCGTCTTGACTCTCATCAAGGCCCCTTCGTCATGCGACAGGAAGCAGGCCCGCACCAGGTCTTTGCCCGAGTAGTCCACTCCTTTGCCCTTGTCTTTGTCCGAGCAGTCGCCATACCTCAGGCGGGCGTATTCCATCAACCAGTAGATGTTCTCGGCCGCATTCTGTTTCACGTCGCTTGTCCGGCCGAGATCGTAGGGCACGAAAGCCTTCACGCCGTGTCCTCCGGGGCTTACGAACACCAGTTCGGGCAGCAGGAAAGGGTCGTCGAACAACTGCCGGCGCATCCTTTCGGCCTCCTCGCGGCTGTCCAGATGGTCCAGGTCCAGTATGCTCAATCCCGAAGGAGCCAGCAGCCGGTCGCTCCGGCGGTAGCTGAAAGTTCCGCAGGGGGTGACGTATGGCAGGGTGCTCTGTTTCAGCCTGCGGTACTCCTTCTCGTCACCGTATGCGGCGGCTGCGGCTTCGGTCAGTTTCTTCAGCCGCGGGCTGCCGGTGACTATGTTCCATACTTCCTCCAAGGTCAGTTCCTTGTGAGGGACGAGCGTGGCAGGCGTCACGTTTTTCCCGTTAGCGTCCTTCACCGGCGAGATGGGGGAAGGAAAAAAGATAGTTTACGTTCTTGATTCATGATTCGTTTTATTTAAAAAGTATTAATTTTGCATCCGCATTTTTTTTGCGTCCTCTGAATTTCTTCCCGAAGGTAGGAAGAACGGATTAAATGACGGGATGGAAGGTATAACGGCTGCGAGAGGCCGGAAAGGTAGTATGACAAAAGACTTTTTATCGTGGGGAATACCGTTTTTATAAAGATTCCGGCATTGTCAATCAGTAGCTTATGCACGGGCCGTGTTAATGGGTTGCATCGTGGAAACGTGCCCGTAACCTCTTGTAAAGGCATCCTGCTTTTTCTTCTTTCAGTCCCATTGTGAAGTAACGTGAAAAAAAAGAGGTTTATTTAATATTTTACAACTTAAAACAAATTTAAAATGTCTAATGCAGAGTGCAGTTTCCCCAAATTGGGAGAGTTTTTAGAGTTATTGATGAATCGGTTGAAGATAACGAAGGTGCGTGTTCTCGGAGATGAGCATGTGGGGCCGGATACTTACGCTCCCTAAAAAGGGGGTGGATTTGAAAGTGAGTTATTATATTCATTTTGCCGACCATCTGCTGAAAGCGAAGGGCGAGGAGGTGTTCCGCCGCGTAGTGCAGGAGGGAGTGGATGCCTATATCAATAACTGGAAGCGGAAAGAGGCAGCCGAGGAAAAGGCGTACGAGCTGAAGAAACAGGCCGAGAAGCTGGAGGCGCTGAGGGAGAGGATGAAGCAGCATAAGGATATCCTGTAAGGCTGTTTTTTTCGTTTTCTTTTTGCTCTGTCATTGGGGAAGTGAGAGAGTCTGAATGAAAATGACCTGTTCGTCTTGCGTAGGGGGCGGGCCTGATTTGTCCGGACCGGCCGGTCACGGCCCATTTGCCCCTACAGTAATCATGTGGCAGTTGCTCTGGAACTTCCGGGCAGTTTTCCCCTCTCCTGAGGCGGCTCTTTGTTCCTTTCTTAACATAATTGTCATATTCCGCCTAAAAAGTACCCTTTTCGTTTAAATAGTCTAATATAAATGCAATTTATATGAATTAAAGTTTTATCTTTGTCTTTCCTATTGGGAATGAAATACTAACTAATTAATTTAAATCAAAGACAAAATTATGAGAAATCATCTAAAGCATTTCCTCCTGTTGGCAGTTCTGACAATCTGTTTCACTGCTACGGCTGTTGCGCAAGGAACAGTAAAAGGTAAAGTAGTAGATGCCGAGAACAATGAGCCATTGATTGGTGCCACTGTATCGGTCAGCGGTACGACACTGGGTACTGTAACGGATATGGACGGTAACTTTGTGTTGAAACTTACCTCTTCCAAGGCTACTCTTATATTCAAGTACTTGGGGTACAACGAAATTACGCATCAAGTAAAAGGAAGCAATACGATAGACTTGGGTGAGGTCAAGATGTCTCCTGATGCTATTGGTTTGGGTGAGGTCAGTGTTATTGCCTCTATTATAAAGAGTGACCGTCAGACCCCTATTCCTATTTCTAACGTGAAACTGGCCAAGATAGAGGAGAAAATAGGTAATCTGGAATTCCCCGAATTGCTGAAATCAGTTCCTTCGGTGTATGTAACCCGTGAAAGCGGTGGTTATGGTGATTCCCGTATCAATATGCGTGGTTTTGATTCGTCCAACCTGGGCGTGCTGATCAATGGTGTGCCCATCAACGGCATGGAAAACGGTAAGGTTTATTGGTCTAACTGGTCCGGTTTGTCTGATGTGAGCCAGTTTATCCAGGTACAGCGTGGTTTGGGTGCGTCAGCTTTAGGTATTTCTTCTGTGGGAGGAACCATGAATATGGTTACTAAAAGTACCGAAGCCCAGAAAGGCGGATCAGCTTATTTCGGTATCGGTAACGACGGTTTCCGCAAGTATTCGGTTTCTTTCTCTACCGGATTGATGGACAACGGATGGGCTATTACATTCATGGGGTCGCTGAATACGGGAGATGGTTACGTGAAAGGTACCAATTATGAAGGATGGACTTATTTTGGAAATATCTCGAAGGTAATCAACGATCATCATAAATTGTCATTGACAGCTTTCGGAGCTCCCCAGTGGCACAACCAGCGCTCTACCATGCACTATATCGAGGATTACAAGAACAGCCCCGACGGCGGACGTTTCAATAACGGATACGGTTATATCAACGGTGAAGCGGTAGGTAGCGGTTACGGCTATAATTATTATCATAAGCCCCAGGTTTCTTTGAATCATTACTGGACTATCGACGAGAAATCGACACTGACCACTTCTCTATACGGCTCAATGGCTACAGGCGGCGGACGCCGTGCCCGTGGCGCGATGAGCAATTGGCTGACTATTGATAACAACACCGGCCGCCCTAAAGACGGTGCGATGATGACTCCGGACGGTTTGTTCGACTACGAGCGTGCTATGGCTGCCAATGCGGCTTCTCAGAACGGGTCGCAGGTGATCTTTACCAATGCTGTCAATGACCATGACTGGTATGGCATGCTGAGTTCCTATAAGAATCATCTGACTGAGAACCTGACTCTTACGGGAGGTATTGACTTACGTTACTATAAAGGGTATCATACAGAGGAAATTGATGATTTGCTGGGTGGTGAGTTCTATCTGCAGACCTCGCCGCTGGCATTCCAAACCAAGAACCAGCTGCTGAAAGTGGGTGACAAGTTCAATTACTATAGCATTGGAGAGATATTCTGGGGCGGTGTTTTTGCACAGGCTGAATATAATACCGATAAGTGGTCGGGATTCCTGTCGGCATCATTGACCGAAGAGGCTTATAGATACGATGACCGTGGTGGTACGGATTCAAGATACTCTGCCACGGGTGCGGATAAACTGGACAGAGTGTCCAGCCTTCAGAATTTTCTGCCTTGGAGCGTGAAGGGTGGTTTTAACTATAAGTTCAATGACAACCACAATGTATTTGTCAATGCAGGATATTTTACCCGCGCGCCTTTCTTCAACTCTGTCTTTGCAAGCAATACGGCAGCTCCCGAAAAGGATGTACCCTACGAAAAGATTACTACGTTCGAATTGGGTTATGGATTTAGCACGGAACAGGTCAATATTGCATTGAATGGTTATTACACTCAATGGATGGATAAGTCCTTGCGCCGTAAGATCGGTCAGGAATATGCCAACCTTACAGGATTGGACGCAGTCACATGGGTGTGGAACTGGAAGCGACTTACCGTCCTGTCAAGTCCTTTGAATTGAAAGGTATGTTCTCTTTAGGCGATTGGAAATGGAAAGATGATATTCATTTCACTATGTATGATGAAGCGAATAATCCTATCGGAACATACGACGCTTATCTGAAAGATGTCCATGTGGGTAACTCCGCACAGCTCACTTCCGCATTGAGCGCCTCTTGGGAACCGTTCAAAGGATTTAAAATCTCGGCCGACTACAACTTCTTCGGCAAGAACTATGCAGACTTCGATCCTCAGAACCGGGTGAATGAAGCAGACGCCGGTATTGACTCCTGGAAGTTGCCGGATTATGGTACGATTGATTTGGGTATGAACTATCGTTTCAATATCACCAAAGATATCCGTGCCATCGTATACAGTAATGTATATAATTTGACTAATACGGAATATATAGCCGATGCCAAGGACGGTACGAACCATGACTGGAAAACTGCATTGGTATATTACGGCTTCGGTACTACATGGTCTGCCGGTTTTAAAGTAATCTTTTAATCTCTAAAATAGTCAATAAATATGAAGTTAAAATATAATTTAATTGCATGGTCTCTGTTGGGATTCTTTGCTGCGGCATGTGATCCCATGGACGATATTTATAATGAAATCGATGCGGAAGGTACAACGAACACCCAGACGATGGTGGAATATGTACTGACTGATGCCGATTACGAAACGATCAGCTCTGCGGCGGCGAAGGCTGCCACTTCGGATGCTGAAAAAGCATTGGCGAATGCCGTCAAGACGGATAAGGCTTTGAACGAGTTTGCATCGGCCGAGAAGTATGTTCCTTCCATCATCGCGAAGATGCTGCCTTCATGGGGGAAAGGCTCTTCGGTAGGAGTGACCTATAACTATCAGAATACTCCTTCCGATTACGTACTGGAGTATAGGACAGTGACTAATACTTCTTTGGGTGATAAGGATTATGAGGCCCTGTGGGGCGAAGGCTCTCCCGTGAAGTTCCTGGCTCCGGCACATGCTCCGGCTACCGTATTGCCCGAGTGGCTGGCCGGTCAGTATAAGGATGCGGCAAAAGGTGATCTTGTGCTGGTAGATTACAAATATGACGATGTTGATCCTGAATTTACAGGGGAGGACTTGTACTCTCAGGACTTTGAGTCGGTTACGGCCAATGAGGATATCGTGTTGGAAGGCTGGGAGCAGGTGACTCTGAAAGGCGATAGAAAATGGCAGGGAAAAAACTATAGTAGTAATGGTTACGCACAATTCTCGGCCAATGGCTTTGAGGGTGAGGTGGATACTTGGCTTGTTTCTCCGGCAGTAGCAGTGACGAGCAAAGATGCCGGACTGTCTTTCGACATAAAGTTCGGATACTATAATGCGGATTGTCTGGATGTATTGGTTTCCGATACATATGCGGGAAATGGTTCGATTGATATGGCACAGTGGACTAGCGTGAAAGACCAGTTTACTTTCCCTGAAGGACCTGCCAACGGTTACAATGATAATTTTGTGAATGTAGGGAAAGCCGGTCTGGAGGCATACAATGGCAAAAGCGTTTATGTTGCGTTCCGCTATGTAGGCGAGGGGCCCAAGGCGAAAACCACGACTGTTCAGCTCGATAATGTAAGTATTTCATCGGCTGTATTGGCTCCGACGAATGAAAAGCCTTATAATGCATTGTATCAGTTTGACGGAACGGATTGGAAGGTTAAAGAAGATAGCAGATTGGTTGTAGTGACTCCTGCCGATTATGACGCTATGGGAAGCCCGGGCAGTCATGATAACTTCAGCACTTCGGATGCTCCGGAGAATTATCTGCCCCAGTTCCTGGCTCAGAAATTTCCATATGCCCAGGAAGGGGATTCAAAAGCCGTCATGTACAAATATTATAATAAGGTAACGACGATGGAGGTGGACGAGTATTTGTTCAAGGAGAGTACATGGGTTCTGAATAACAATATTGAACTGAAAGAAAAAGTGAATTTTGTACATAATGGAACCGAGTGGTTGTTTGATCCGACGGTAACGAAATCATTGGCTTCCGAAGATTATTTGATTTTGGAAAATTGGGTGAAAGCGAATAAGGATGCCGGGTATATGGATGCCAAATATGGAAACTCGGAATACTGGTTCGGTGGCAGCTCTTATTATGTAAACTTCAATATCCAGTTGGCTAAACGCCGTTCGAATGACCCCGACGGGGTGGTTCCGGCAGATGATAAAGAGGCTGAGGCTTATTTGTTGTCTATGGTTCAGGAGGGTATTGAACTGATCTTGGCAACAGAGTATCCTACAGCCGGCGCGCAAGTAAGTGGGGTTGATTGTTTCTATGTCATTTCTGCAAAAGTGTATAATGGGCTTGAAACATTTACTTATACTTATACTTTCAAAGGTTTAGGAAATGCTAAATTTGAACTGCAAGGTGAACCTGAAGTAACAAAATAAGGTTTTAAACTTGAAGATAAATAAAAGTGGGTGTCAAAAACTCAGTTTTTGAAAATATGAACTTATAATCTGAAATTTGAGCATCCTAAAAGACTAAAGAAAGGGTCGTATCATTACTCCATACAGAGTTTGATACGACCCTTTTAAGTGTTATAGTT
>ENA-OQJX01000229-OQJX01000229.1-human-gut-metagenome-genome-assembly--contig:-NODE-229-length-35508-cov-4.037449_pt1 | contig 35508 bp, 32 predicted proteins | sample MGYA00242615_ERZ504782 | MGnify/ENA primary metagenome ERZ504782 (study PRJEB26092, sample SAMD00036354) | human gut metagenome | host: Homo sapiens | study: EMG produced TPA metagenomics assembly of... | reverse complement strand
AAAAAAAATTTGAAAAAAAGGGGTTGCATTTTATGAAGCCGTGTGATATTATAATTCTTGTCTTGAGGGACACAAAAAAAACAAAGAAACATGCGGGTGTAGTTCAATGGTAGAACACCAGCCTTCCAAGCTGGATACGTGGGTTCGATTCCCATCACCCGCTTTTTTCATGCAAACAGGACGAAAACAAAAATGGAGTTGTTTTTGTCCTGTTTTTTTGTATAGAAATATATAACAAGGGCAGAGAAGATGGCAGTTACTTTCGCTTCCCGGAGGTTTTTCTACATTTTTCGGAAAGAAGTGTTTCATGCCATAGAATGGCATGTTATAATAGTAGAAAATAATAGAAAAGAGAGCAGAAAAATGAACTGGATAGACAATGGGGTAACACGTTTTTTAGGGAAAGTAGCAGATTTTATGTTTTTAAATCTTTTGTGGATCGTATGTTCCATTCCCATCATTACGATTGGAGCTTCCACGACAGCAATGTATTCGGTCATGCTGAAGCTGGTAAAGAATGAAGAGGGCTACATAGTAAAAGGGTTCTTAAAAGCATTTAAGGAGAATTTCAGACAAAGCACACTGATGTGGCTTTTGTATCTTGTGTTTGGGATCGTGATTGTAGTCGACTTTATGCTGCTTCGTATGATGAGTCCGTCCATCAGGACTGTGATGCAGGTATTTTTGATCTTCATGACTATCCTGCTGATCAGCATGGGGATCTATGGATTTGCGTTGCAGGCAAGATATGAAAATCGGATCAAGAACACATTGAAAAATGCATTGATCCTTACGGTTGCAAAAATGCCATATACACTTTTGATGCTGGTCATTACAGTAGTACCGGTAGTTGTGACATTTCTGACAGTGCGCACGTTGATGTTAGGTTTTCTGGTCTGGCTGTTACTTGGTGTTTCTTTGATAGTGTGGCTTAATTCGCTGCTTTTAAGAAGGGTATTTCTGGTTTTTGAGGATATCGAGACATCGGAAAAAGCGGAGAAGATATAAGCCATATAAAACTTGTTGTTTTTCAGAGAAAAAACAGGTATAATGGGGAACAAAATCAAAAAGTGATTGGGAGAAGCAGAAGATGAATTTTTTAGAAGAACGAATTTTAAAAGACGGGATTATCAAAGAGGGGAATGTACTGAAGGTGGACAGCTTTTTGAACCATCAGATGGACATTGATCTGTTCAATGAGATCGGACGCGAATTCAAGAAGCGTTTTGAAGGAAAAGAGATTAACAAAATCCTGACAATCGAAGCATCCGGAATCGGGATCGCATGTATTGCGGCGCAGCATTTTCATGTGCCGGTCGTATTTGCAAAAAAATCTCAGAGCATCAATCTGGAAGGGGAGATGCTTGTGGCAGAGGTAGAATCGTTCACACATAAGTGTAAAAACAATGTGATCGTTGCAAAGAAATTCCTTAACCCGGAAGACAAGGTTCTGATCATTGATGATTTCCTTGCCAACGGATGTGCGCTGCAGGGACTGATTCAGATTGTACAGTCAGCCGGAGCTTCTGTAGAAGGAATCGGGATTGTGATTGAGAAGGGATTTCAGTCAGGTGGACGGATCATCCGTAACCTTGGATTCCAGCTGGAGTCTCTGGCAATCATTGAAAAGATGAATGCTGCAGACGGAAGTGTTGTGTTCAGAGAACAGTAGGGAACAGAAAGGACGGCAGGACAGTCAGATGAGTGAGCAGCCGATTAAAGGACTAGTATTTGATATGGACGGGCTTCTCTTTGATTCCGAGAGAGTCGTACAGAAATCGTGGAATGAAGTCGGAAGGCAGATGGGATTCGGAGAACGGTTCGGTGACCATATTTATCATACCATTGGTTTCAATGTAGTGAGAAGAGAGCAGTATTTTAAGGAGCATGTATCGCCGGATTTTCCGATGGAAGAGTTCACGGAGAATACGCGTCGGATCTATCATCGGATCATGGAAGAAGACGGGGTAGACAGAAAGCCCGGGGCAGAGGAGCTTTTAAAGTATGCAAAAGAGCATGGCTATCGGCTGGCACTGGCGACTTCTTCCAGAGAGCTTCATGCACAGCTGCTGTTAAAGAAATATGGACTGTTTGATTATTTCGACGGCGCTGTTTATGGAAATATGGTATCGGCGGGGAAGCTGGATCCCGAGATTTACCTGAAAGCCTGTGCTTCCATTCAGGTTTTGCCCGAGTTTGCAATCGCACTGGAAGATGCACCGTCCGGGATTCGCTCGGCAGCAGCTGCAGGGATGCGTCCGGTGATGATTCCGGATCTGGTAGAGCCGGATGAAGCGGTTTTAGAATTAGTATGGCGCAGGTTTGACACTTTATATGATGTGATAGATCTTCTGGAATCGGATTTCCAAAATTCTTAAACATCCTTAAGAAATTCTTTTGAATCTTATAACGGTCTCCTTTATTTTTGTATTTTAAGATAAATACAAAAGTAAGGGAGGCCGTTTTCTATGAGTATCCAGACATTGACAAATTATTTTCTTGAATATGGAGCATTTTTCATCTTTCTGATCGTGCTTTTGGAATATCTGAATCTTCCGGGATTTCCGGCGGGGGTGATCATGCCGCTTTCCGGGATCTGGGCATCTCAGGGTGAAATCAGTTTTCCGCTGGTTATGGTACTGACGGTGGCGGCCGGACTGACAGGAAGCTGGGCGCTGTATTGGCTGGGAAGAGCAGGCGGAGATAAGGTGCTGGCTTTTACTTCAGGAAATTTCCGAAACAAAAGGAAGCAGTGGAGAGTAAGATCGACATGCTTCGGGAAAAGGGAAGTGTGGGAGTGTTTGTGAGTAAACTGCTTCCGATGGTGCGTACGATCATTTCGATTCCGGCAGGGATGGTAAAAATGGATTTTGTGAAATATACCATCAGTTCCTGTCTGGGGATTCTGATCTGGAATCTGGTGTTTGTAGGAGCCGGATATTTCTTTGGAGAAGCAGCCATTCGTGTTTTGGCATAGAAGAGGGGGAAACGTCATGAAGATTGCGATGCTTACAAATAACTATAAGCCGTTTGTCGGCGGAGTTCCAATTTCCGTGGAGCGGCTGGCAAAAGAATTGAGAAAACAGGGACACAAGGTGACGGTCTTCGCACCAGATTATGGATTTGATCCACGCTACGGGCAGGTGGAAGAGGACGATGTCATCCGGTTTCAGGTGACGCGTCAGAAGATGGAAAACGGCATGGTATATCCGAAGCTGGTCAGCAGAGAAATCTGGAAAGGATTTAAGGAACACGAGTTTGACTGCATTCATGTGCATCAGCCGATGTTTGTGGGAACGCAGGCATTGTATCTTGGACGGAAGTATCAGATCCCGGTTATTTATACGTATCACACACGGTATGAAGACTACCTGCATTATATTCCGTTTTTCAGAGAAGAGCAGGCAGGGATGTGGAGAAAAAAGCTGATCTGGTTTGCCAAAGAGACTGTGATCCCGGGATATATGAAATGGTTTACGAATAAATGTGATCTGATCTTTGCGCCGACACCTGGAATGCAGAACCGGATCCGGGAAAACGGTACGGAGGTTTCCATGGCAGTGCTGCCGACCGGGTTGGATGACAGTTTTTATATTGAGGATGAAGAGAAGACAAAAACGATCCGCAGACAATATCTTGGGGAAGAGAAAAACGGACATTTATTCTGTTCCGTCTCAAGGCTGGAGGAAGAAAAAAATCCGATATTTCTCCTGAATGGAATCCGGTGTTTGAAAGAGAAGCTGCCATTTTCGTTTCGTGTGCTGCTTCTGGGTGAGGGAAGTATGAGGAAGGAACTGGAAGTACTGGCAGAACAGATGGGATTGTCCGATACCGTGGTCTTTCTGGGAAATATATCGAATGAGGATGTAAAGCAGTATCTGTATGCAAGTGAGCTGTTTTTGTTCGCATCGAAATCAGAGACACAGGGGATTGTTCTGGAGGAAGCAATGGCAGCAGGCAATCCGATTGTGGCAGTTCGGGCGAGTGGCGTGGAAGATGTTGTAAAAAATGGAATCAACGGGTATATGACAGAAGAGGATGTAGAAATCTGGAGTGATAAGGCGGCAGAGCTGATTCAGAGTCCAGATTACAGACAAGTTTGCATGGAGGCACGAAAGACCGCAGAAAGCTATCGGGCGTCACGTCTGGCTGCACATGCAGAAACATTATATCGTCAGTGTATGGAAAGAAAAGAGGAAATGAGATATGAGGAGCATACAAAAAGTGGGAAAGAACATTCTGCAGCATCTGTTTTCCGGTTATTTAAAACTTCTTAAAAAGACGGTTGCGATCGAATGGCAGGAAATCCAATTTGTGACAGGAAATCAGGTGTTTGGATTCTGGCATGAGGACAGTTTTTTGATGAATCTGGTGCTGGAGGAGTTATCCGGGAAAACCAGTCCGGTAGATGTCATTGTGACAGCAGACACAAGAGGGGATTATATTGAACATATGCTGCAGGCATGCGGCGGTCATGCCCTGCGTGTTCCCGACGGATTTGCGGCGTTTGGAGCACTGAAAAAAATTCTACAGGATTCTTATGAGCAGACGCGTTCCATTGCGGTGGCGCTGGACGGACCGCTGGGACCAAGGCATGAGCCGAAAAAACTGGCATTTTATCTGGCAGAGCAGGCGCAGGAATCCTTTGTGGGAATTTCAGTTTCTTATCATGGATGTCTTCGGCTGTTCTGGAGATGGGACCACTATGCGATTCCACTTCCGTTTTCGAAAGTCATCGTCGCAGTTCACGATTATGGAGAAGTCAATAAAAAACAAATTCCTGACCTTCCGACAAGAGCAGAAGTCTCAGAATGTGGTATACTGTTAAAAGGTGCGTGACCGCATAAAATGACGAGAAAAGGAGAAGGATGAGAGATGGAAATGAATCACATTTTGGTTGTGGAAGATGATAAAGAAATCAGAGAAGGTGTTAAGATCTATTTGCAGAGTCAGGGCTACGAAGTATTTTTGGCTGCAGATGGGATTGAAGGACTGGAAGTCATGGAAAAAGAGGATATCCATCTGGCGATCGTGGATATTATGATGCCGAGAATGGATGGAATCCGGATGACTATGAAGCTGAGAGAAAAATATGATTTTCCGGTGATTATGTTATCGGCAAAATCCGAGGAAGTAGATAAGATCATGGGATTGAACATCGGTGCAGATGATTATGTCACAAAACCGTTTACGCCGATGGAACTGATGGCGAGAGTCAATTCCCAGCTTCGCAGATACAGAAGATTTATGGAAAAGCTGGAAGTTCGTGAAAATGTGCATGTGATCGGCGGTCTGGAGATCAATGAGGACACTGTGGAAGTGTCAATTGACGGAAAACCGGTGAAGCTGACACCGATTGAATATAAAATTCTGCTTCTTCTTGCCAAGAATCCGGGGAGAGTATTTTCTGCCGAGGAAATTTATGAGCGGGTATGGCAGGAAAAGGCGATCAATACGGATACGATCATGGTGCATGTGCGGAATATCCGGGAAAAAATTGAACTGGATCCGAAAAATCCAAAATACTTAAAGGTGGTGTGGGGAGTTGGATACAAAATTGAAAAACAACAATAAAAGAGGAAATCTTCTGACGGTCATTGTACTGTTGATCTCATCTGTCGGAATGCTGCTTTTTTATCCGGCGTTTTCTTCCTATATAACGGATCAGGATCAAAAAGAGATGCGAAAAGAAGAGCAGATGCTGGATATGCTGGATCCGATTCTGGACGGAAATTATCTGTTATATAATGAAATCTCGAATGAGACGGAGTCTTCCGAGTGATAGAAGAGTATGGAAACAGTCGTTTCGGATTGATGAAAAAGTACATGAAATATGGAATTTTTGATGAATCCGGAACGGCAATACTGACCTCGGATGAATCTGCCAAGAAATTGCCGGAAGAGTTCGACGGTGATACGTATGCACTGTGTGTTCGCTTTTCGTTTGATGTTGACGGAGATATTTCCGATATCCAGGTGGGCGGAACAGCATATGATAAAAACCTTCAGTTTACGGCAGAGCAATGGCTGTATGACAACAGCGTTTATTCGGAAGCGGTGTCTTATATTTCGACTCCGTCGGAGGTAGACATCATATATGCGATGACAGAACAGAATCTGTCGGCTTATCTGGAGCAGTATGAGACATCGAACGATACGTATGCATATATGTATGTAGATGAACTGATGCAGCAGTCGTCCTTTAACTGGGCTATTCTGCTTTTTACAACATTCAGTGCAGCAGCAGCGTTTTTGATTCCTCAGTATAAGAAGCGGGCGCTGGAAAAGGACGCTATAGTAGATACCAGAAGATGTCCGCTGGAAATTGCATTTATCATTGGTCTTTGTCTGATGGCGTATGTCCGTACACTGGCGATCATGATATGGAATACATGCAGTCACAAGTTTATTCAGGTCTTTTCTGCAAGCTATGGAGAAAATCTGAATGATGCCATTTCTCTGGCAGCGAATGCAGTGATCTGGTTTGTGTATTTTACAGTGGTGTACTGGCTGGCAGGATGCGTCAGAGAGATTTTTGTACTGAAGAAATCGTATTTAAGAGAAAGGTCCTTGTGTGTGAAGTTTTTATTGTGGCTGAAGAATGGAGGGAACAGCATGACAGAGGAAATCAAAAAACTTGTTCTTGGATGCTGGAGAACATTCAAAGCATTCTGCCGCCATCAATATGAAGCGTTGCTGCATATCGACTTCCGGGATAATACCAACAAAACTATTTTACGGATCGTCTTGCTTAACTTTGCGGTGATCTTTGTGATCAGTATGTTCTGGATGTATGGAATCTGGGTGTTGATCATTTATTCCGTCGGATTGTTTATTTTCCTGAGAAAGTACCTCAACAAGGTGCAGGAACAGTACCAGGCATTTTAAAATCGACCAATCAGCTGGCAGAAGGAAATCTGGATTTCCCGATTACAGGAGACGTGGGAATTTTCGCACCGGTTCAGAATGAACTGAAACGCATTCAGACGGGATTTAAAAAAGCAGTCAGTGAGGAAGTCAAGAGTGAACGGATGAAGACAGATCTGATCACCAATGTTTCCCATGATTTAAAGACACCACTGACAGCGATCATCACGTATGTGGATCTGGTAAAAAATGAGACGGATGAAGAAAAGAGAAAAGAATACATCGGAGTTCTGGAGAGAAAGTCTCTGCGCCTGAAAGTGCTGATCGAGGATCTGTTTGAGATCAGTAAGGCAACCAGTAGAACGGTAACTCTTCATTATATGAAAATTGACATTGTAGATTTGCTAAAACAGGTAGGTTTGGAGTATGATAGTAATATCAGAAATGCAAATCTGGAAATGAAGTGGAATCTGCCGGAACATAAGATCGTATTATGCTGGACAGCCAGAAAACATATCGTATTTTCGAGAATATGATCGTAAATATCACGAAGTATGCAATGCCGCATACGCGTGTGTATATTGATATGAAAGAGACAGAACAGGATGTGCGGATCTCAATGAAGAATGTGTCTTCTGCGGAACTGAATTTCAATACAGATGAAATTACAGACCGTTTTGTAAGAGGGGATGTTTCGAGAAATACCGAGGGAAGCGGACTTGGTCTGGCGATTGTAAAGAGCTTTGTAGAATTACAGCACGGCACTCTGCAGATCTCCACGGAAGCAGATTTGTTTAAAGCAGAAATTGTGTTTCCAAAGAGACAGGAGGTACCGGATGGAGAAAATGAAACAGGAATCTAAAGTGAAAAAGCCGCTGAAGATCTGGCAGGGTGTACTCACCCTGCTGGTCTCTGCGATTATTTTGTTTGTGGCAGCACCGATATTGCTGTCCCCGTTTGGCATGTATGGAAGTTTGCTAGGAGAGCTTCTTCTGCTTGGGGTGGCAGTGGGGGCTGTCCTTTTGTTTCGCGGGGATCTGCGGGAGGTGTTTCCGCTTAAGAAACCTCATTTTTCGGGGATTGCAGGCACAATTCTGATCTGGGTAGGGACGTTTTTGTGTGAAATGGTACTGCTTTTGATCTTGAGTCTGTTTTTCCCCGAGCAGATTCTGGAGGTTAATGACGGGCTGTCATCGTCCATTGCCGCAGGTCCGTTTCTGCTGTCCTTTGTTACAGTAGCAATTTCACCGGCAATCTGTGAAGAGGCTCTGTTTCGGGGAACATTTGTCAGCAGTCTGAGAGGAAGGCTTGGAAAATGGGCAGTACTGTTGATCAGTGGCTGCATTTTCGGGATGTTCCACGGAGATTGTTTTTCGATTTTTTCCGACGGCGATCGGTGGGGTGATGATGGGATATCTGTTGTGGGAAACCGGAAATATGTGTTATAACATGCTGTTTCATTTTATTAACAATGCACTTCCTGTCATTTTACTTTATGCCATGCAGGGAGTGTATTCCAGGATGGAGCTGTATATGGAGGCACAGACACTTGCGCAGGGTGCTCAGGATATGCTTCCGGCAGTGGGGATGTACCTGATGATGGCTTCTGCGGCTCCCGGGGCGATCTATATCGGAAATTATCTGATTCATGCAAAAACACCGGGGTATCGCACGAAATTATTCCCGTCAGGCAAACCGGGACTGGTAATCGGTCTGATTCTTGGGTCTTTGTTTTTATTTGCAGCGGGATTGCTTGTTTTTTTCATTTCAGTCGCGAGAATGTTATAAATCGCAGATTGACAGAGCAAAGAAAAATGTTTATAATTGTACTAATAATATAATACAATTCTATAAGGAGAATGCGTATGAGATATGAAATCGTAGGAGAAACATTACCGGCAGTGATCTGTACTTTAGAAGAAGGAGAAACGATGATCACAGAGAAGGGAGCCATGAGCTGGATGTCCCCGAATATGAAGATGGAGACGAGTACCAACGGCGGGATCGGCAAAGCATTCGGAGGATGTTTTCCGGAGAGTCGATTTTCCAGAACACGTACACTGCAAAAGGCGGTCACGGAATGATCGCGTTTGCATCCAGTTTTCCGGGAAAGATCGTTGCACATGAGGTTGCGCCCGGGAGAGAAATCGTAGTACAGAAGTCTGGTTTTCTGGCAGCAGAATCCGGCGTGGATTTGTCGATCTTCTTCCAGAAGCGGATCGGTTCCGGAATTTTCGGCGGAGAGGGATTTATCATGCAGAAGCTTTCCGGACGCGGTATGGCATTTCTGGAATTTGACGGTCATGTGGTAGAGTATGAGCTGCAGCCGGGGCAGCAGATTGTGGTGGATACCGGATATCTGGCTGCAATGGATGCGACCTGCAGCATGGAGATTCAGAGTGTGCCGGGTGTGAAGAATATGCTGTTCGGCGGAGAAGGGGTATTCAACACGGTCATCAGTGGACCGGGACATATCTGGCTGCAGACGATGCCGATTTCAAATGTGGCAGGAGTGCTGGCACCATTTTTGCCGGTGGCGAAGTAAGGTGGCAATATAAATGAACTTTTCATAACGGAGAACAAAGAACAATATAAAAACTGCCGGCAGCTGTGGTGCCGGCAGTTTTTATATTGTATGGAAATGTCAGGTGGTATGTAGATTTTTACGAAATTTTTTGGGTGTAATTCCATGAAATTCCTGAAATACCCGTATGAAATGACTGCAGTCGCAAAAGCCGGTTTCCTGGCTGATGTAGGAAAGGTCAAAATCAGTGAAACGAAGAAGATCTTCTGCTTTTTGGATTCGTACCATTTTGATAAAATGCCCGCAGGTCTGTCCGTAGTATTCTTTAAATTTTGCGGAAAAGTGAGAATAACTCATGTGAAAATTCCGTGCTAGAGTTTCGATACAAATGGGTTCTTGATAGTGTTGAAAAATATATTCTGCCACTGCGGAAAATGTTTCGTTCTGAGAGTGCTGCAATGCATTACTTGTAATTGAAAATCCCTGTTTTTCCCAAAGTTTGAGCAACTCTGTGATAAGGATACAATAATATGAGTGTGCGAGAATGTCGCAACCAAAGTTTTTTTCTGTAACGATTTGGATCATTGTATCAAACAGGGAATGTAAGGGAATATGCTCCAGCTCGGATTTTTGAAAAAAACAGGAAAAGCGCTTGTCAGTATCAATCATATGAAGCAGCGTGGAAATGGAAGGGAGACTGCTTCCCGGAATATTTAGATGTACGGGATCAAATTTCAGCACCTGATATTGGAGGGGAAAAGGACCTGCAGCATAAATGGCATGAGGTGTCTGCGGGTGGAAAACAATCAGATCTCCGGGTTCCAGAACATAATTGTCTGTATCGGTTTCGATATAGGCAGTTCCTTTCAAAATATACAGAATTTCCATAAAATAATGCCAGTGCGGAGAAACCGGGAAGTTGTTTTTTTGAGCGTCAAAAAAGAAAGCTTCATAAGGATTGTTTAACGTATCAGAGTATTCGAAAATGGGGTTCATGTCCTCCTCCTTTGTAAAAAAACAGTAAGATGCAAATGTTGGGTAATCATAGATTTATACAATTTTTTGCGAGAATCATTATATCATGCATAAAGGGAATATGCTATACTTTCGGGGAATTTAAAGGAAGGGGATTGCGCATATGAAGTTTATAAAAGGAATTACATTTGCTCCGTTTTACAGGAAAAATACATTGAATACAGAGCAGGCAAGAGAAAGCTTTGATTATATGATAGAGAATACGGGAGCAGATTTTGTGATACTGGCACCGGGAGGGCTGCAGGATACAGCACATTCAGAAGAGATTTGTTATAGTTCCAATGCTACTTTTTCGGATGAGGAACTGGCAGATATGATCTGTTATGCAAAGAAAAAAGGAGTCAGAGTCGGATTAAAGCCTACCGTGAATTGTAAAAACGGAGAATGGAGAGCATATATCAGCTTTTTTGAACATGATGTACCGTGTGAGCCAAAATGGGGAAACTGGTTTTCGTCCTACACGAAATTTCAGACGCATTATGCGGAGATTGCACAAAAAGAAGAATGCGATATGTTAATCGCAGGGTGTGAAATGGTGATGTCAGAACATCGAGAGAAGGAGTGGCGGGAAGTGATTGCTGCAATCAGAGAGTGTTACGATGGGACAGTATCATACAATACGGATAAGTATCAGGAAGACCGGGTTAAATGGTGGGATTGTGTAGATGTGATTTCATCCAGCGGCTATTATCCGATTCAGGACTGGGAGCAGGAACTGGATCGGATCGAGGCTGTAGTAAAAGCTTATCATAAACCGTTTTTCTTTGCAGAAGCAGGATGTATGTCCAGAACAGGATCAAAACACGTTCCGAATAACTGGGGGATTGAAGGAAAGTTACGGTTAGAGGAACAGGTGGAGTGGTATACAACTATGTTTGAGTCATGCAGAAAAAGAGAGTGGATGCAAGGGTATGGGTTGTGGGAATGGGCGCCTGCAGTACCATCAGCAAAACAGGCATATAAGGATGACAGTTATCAAATCTGCCAGAAGCCGGTACAGGAGATTATAAAGAAGTATTATAAGAAATAGACGGGGAAAAGCAATGGGAAGAGAAAATGAAAAAAGTAATATAACACAAATGTTTCGAGAAAACAAAGGTCACAGTTTAAAGACATTGTTGCTTTTGTTTCGCGGGCGGTATCTGGCGCTGTTTGGATCAGTTTTCTTTTTTGTAATCAAGCATTCTCCTACGTGGGTGCTGCCAATCGTCACAGCAAATATTATCAATGCAGTGACAGATAAAGAGGGGGATATTGTGCGGATTTTGACTGTGAATACGATTTTAATGCTCGTATTTCTTGTCAGAATGTAGCAACAAATTATATTCATACCTGGCTCTATGCGAAAAGTGTAAGAGGTGTGGAAAAGGAGTTAAGAGAGGCTTTGATTGTAAAGCTGCAGCAGCTTTCGATCACGTATCATAAAGAAATGCAGTCCGGAAGGCTTCAGTCCAAAATTATGAGGGATGTGGAACAGGTTCAGACACTGGCGTCTCAGATTTTTATCTCTTTGATTACGATTATTTTGAATATTGTAGTGTCATTTGGGGTGGTTATTTATAAAAGCAAGATTGTATTTCTGTTTTTTGTATGTACGATTCCGGTGGCGGTTTTAATCATTGTAGGATTTAAGGGAAAAATAAAAAGTCACAACAGGGAATTTAGAGAGGAAATGGAAGAAACATCTGCGAAAGTGATGGAGATGGTGGAAATGATCCCTGTTACAAAAGCGCATGCAATGGAAGATAAAGAAACAGAAAAAATGGAACGGCAGTTGAAAAGAATTGCTCAAAAAGGGTTAAAGCTGGACATGGTCCAGACCTATTTTTCATCGATCAGCTGGGTGGCATTTCAGATTTTTCAGGTGTTCTGTCTGGTGTTTACTGCTTACATGGCGTGGAAAGAGTTGATTCAAATCGGAGATATTATGCTGTATCAGACCTATTTTTCATCTATTGTTGCACAGATTGCAAATGTGATGGCATTGCTTCCGATTATTTCCAAAGGGTTGGAATCAGTTGAGTCGATAGGAGAAGTGCTGTGTGCAAATGATATTGAAGATAACTGGAAAAAAGAGAAGGTAAAAGAAGTAGAAGGAGAAATTGAATTTGATGAAGTTTCGTTTTCTTACAGAGGGGAAGAAAAGAAAATACTAAATGATTTAAACTTGAAGATACGAAAAGGAGAAACAGTTGCATTTGTAGGAGGTTCTGGATCAGGAAAGACGACGATTTTGAATCTGGCAATTGGTTTTCTGAAAGCAGACAGTGGTCAGGTACGGATTGATGGAAAAAATCTAATGGAAGTGAATCTGCAGAGCTATAGAGAACACATCGCGGTTGTGCCTCAGCAGTCCATTTTATTTTCGGGAACGATTCGAGACAACATAACATATGGAACAGAAGGGATTCCGGATGAAAAACTCTGGGAGATCGTCCGGGCAGCAAATTTGGAGGATGTGATTAAGAAAATGCCGGATGGATTGGATACGATGATAACAGAGCATGGGGATAATTTATCCGGAGGCCAGAAACAGAGAATTTCAATTGCCCGGGCATTTGTGCGAAATCCGAAAATTTTGATTCTGGATGAAGCGACTTCTGCTCTGGACAGTGTTTCAGAAAGGAAGATTCAGGATTCCATTCAAAGACTGGTGAGAGATCGAACCACGTTAATTGTCGCACATCGATTGTCTACGATAAAAAATGCAGATAAGATTGCAGTGATTGGAAATGGTGGAGTGTTAGAGTATGGAAATTACGAAGAGTTGATGGAACAAAAAGGGGAGTTTTATCATCTTAAAAAATTACAGAGTTGACAAAAGTGGTGAAAAAAGATTAAAATTATAATTAAATAAGATTAAAATCAAGTTAAAAAGAGAAGGTGATGTGAATGAGAGTTGTGTTTGATGAAAAAAATAAGGTATTTTTGCTGCATACACAAAATACTACATATGCAATTGCGGTGACTGAAGATAAGTATGTGAACCATTTATATTATGGAAAAAAACTGGAAGATACGAATATCCGATATTTGCTCAGAGAGGATGAGGCTCCGTTTACTCCGGGGGTGAATCGAAGAGAAAAGAATTCTTATCTGGATTTTGCTCCGATGGAGTATCCGGAAAGCGGAATGGGAGATTACAGAGAAAGTGCGATCTGTGTCAGAAGTATGTCCGGTTACAGAGCAAGCGAACTGATTTATGAAGGGTATGAGATCAAGAAAGGAAAGCCGAAACTTCCGGGACTTCCTGCAACATGGGGAAATGAGGAGGATTGTATTACACTGAGTCTTTTGACAAGGGATCCTGTTCTGGGAATGAAGGTGGTGCTTCGGTATTCTGTATTTCGGGATCAGGATGCCATAGCAAGATCTGCGACAATCTGCAATGAGGGAAAAGAGGCGTTTTATCTGGAAAAAGTACTCAGCGCCAGTCTGGATATGGATGACAGAAACTTTGAGGTAATGGGGTTGTTCGGTTCGTGGGCAAGAGAGCGGCATATTCAGAGAACACCTTTAGGATATGGAAGACAGAATATTGCATCCTTTAAAGGGGAGTCAAGTCATCAGGAAAGTCCGTTCATGGCCCTGGTAACTCCGGAAACAAATCAGGATGTGGGAGAAGTTTATGCAATGAATTTTGTGTATTCCGGAAATTTTATCGCACAGGCGGAAAAAAGTCAATTTGATTCTGTGCGTATGATGATGGGGATTCATCCGGAAGGATTTACATGGAAAGTGGAACCGGAGGAGTGTTTTACGGCTCCGGAAGTGATTCTTGTCTATTCTGGGGAAGGTCTTGGAAAGATGACGAGGACCTACCATGATCTGTATCGGAATCACCTGATTCGCAGTCCGTACTTGCACCGGGAACGTCCAATCCTGATTAACAACTGGGAAGCAACGTATTTTGAATTTGATGATAAGAAACTTCTGGACATTGCACGTGAAGCGTCCAAACTCGGAATTGAGATGCTGGTGATGGATGATGGGTGGTTCGGAAAAAGAAACAAGTGATGATAGCTCTCTTGGAGACTGGGTAGTGAATGAAGAAAAAATAAAAGGAGGTCTTCATAAGCTGGCAGAGGATGTAAAGAAAACAGGGATGAAGTTTGGAATCTGGGTGGAGCCGGAAATGATTTCTCCTGATTCAGATTTATATAAAGAGCATCCGGACTGGGCGATTCAGATTCCGGGCAGAGAGATTACACAGAGCCGCGCTCAGTATGTATTGGATTTGTCCAGAGATGAGGTGGTGGATGAAGTCTATGAAAAGATTGCTGACGTATTAAAAAGCGCTGATATCTCTTATGTAAAATGGGATATGAACCGTCAGCTGACTACAATGGGGAGTGGCGGGCTTCCTGCGGACAGGCAGGGGGAATTGTACCACCGCTATGTGTTGGGGGTCTATAAAATGCAGGAGCGGCTTTTGCAAGATTTTCCGGAATTGCTTTTGGAAAACTGTTCAGGCGGCGGTGCAAGATTTGACGCGGGAATGCTGTACTACAGCCCGCAGATATGGTGTTCTGATGATACAGATGCAATGGAAAGGCTGGCAATTCAGGAGGGGACGGCAATGGTGTATCCTGTCTCTGCGATGGGAGCGCATGTCAGTGTTTGTCCGAACCATACAGTTGGAAGGGTGACACCGTTTGAAACCAGAGGAAATGTTGCACTTCTGGGGACGTTTGGGTATGAGCTGGATATTACCAAACTGTCGGCAGAGGAAAAAGAACTTGTAAAAAAACAGACCGCAGATTATCATAAATACAATGAGCTGATTCGCGAAGGAGATTATTATCGACTTGCATCGATTGCGGAAAACGGACGTTATGACAGTTGGATGATCGTGGAAAAAACGAAAAAGAAAGCACTTGTATTTTATGTGCAGGGAATGGCTGCGGCGAATGGAAAGAGCAGATTCGTAAAATTAAAAGGTCTCAAGGCACAGAGTCGTTACAGAATAGATGGAAAAGAGTACAGCGGCTCCGTGTTGATGCAGGCGGGGATTAAAGTGGCGCAGGAATTTGGAGATTTTAAGAGCAGGATATTCCTCGTTGAAGAGAATGATGATTGAAAGTGGAGATATGGGTCAAGAAAAAAGAAGTAAAGCTGGAAGATATTGCGGACAGCCTGGGAGTTAGTATCGTAACCGTCTCGAATGCCCTGAAAGGAAAGAAGGGTGTCAGTGAAGGGCTGCGAAACAGAATCAAAGAGGCTGCGCAGAGAATGGGATATAAAACACCGGTTTATGAAGAGAAAGAAAAGGAGAGGTCTCATATTATAGGGGTTCTGGTTGCAGAGCGCTATGTGAAGGAATTTCCGTCTTTTTATATGGAGATATATCGCAGAGTTGCACAGGAGACTGCCAAAAGGGGGCATGTGACTGTTCTGGAGGTGGTTACCTGTGAAAAAGAAAACTTGAGTGCAGATGCGATGGTGTTTTTAGAACAGTCCATGGATGGGCTGATTGTGATTGGAGAATTGTATCAGGAATATATGAAAATGCTGCGCAAAGTGAGCCGCATTCCAATTGTGTGTGTGGATTATTACGATGTTTACGATGATATGGATTACATTATAACGGATGGATTTGGCGGTATGGAGCAGATGACCAGACTGCTCTTAAAGGAAGGATATCGAGATTTGATTTTTGTGGGCAGTCCGAATGCGACCAAGAATATTACAGACCGATATTTTGGGTATTGCAAAGCAATGCAAAGGGCAGGCATGGAAGAAGAGCAGTTTCGGTTCGTTGCGGACAGGGAATGTGGAAAAGGGAATTACCGGCTGGAGATTGAATTGCCGGAAAAACTGCCACAGGGATTTGTCTGCAATTGCGATAAAACGGCAGTGCTGCTGCTTGAAAGACTGAAAGAGCGGGGGTACGTGTTCCGGAAGATGTTTCTGTTGTAAGTTTTGATAATTATTATCCGCAGGTTCAGGATGGAGTAAAATTGTGTACGTATGAAAATGATGAGAAAGTAATTGCAAGGATCAGCGTCAGCACGCTTTTGAAAAGAATTGAGGGAAAAAGCAGGCCGGAAGGTGTAAGAATCGTGGAAGGCAGGATCGTGCCCGGAAATACAGTGAGATTCAGGGGGACTGTTGATATGGCAGAAGTGAAGTTAAAAGATATCGCACAGGCGGCAGGTGTAAGTACGGTGACAGTATCCAATGCGCTTTCCGGAAAGCGGGGGGTAAGCAATGATGTCCGTGAAAAGATCGAGGAAATAGCAAGGAATATGGGATATGATTTTTCCAGATATGAGAAAAAAGAAGGGGGCTATCGCATCGGAGTGATCGCTTCCGAAATGTATATGGAAATGGGAACCTCTTTTTACTGGGCCATGTATCAGCAGGTTGTGTATGTTGCGTCCAAAAGCCGGAGCCAGACGATGCTGGAGATTCTGGATACAGATATGCAGAGGCGGGATGAGCTGCCGAAACTGATGCGGGAAAAGATGATCGATGGATTGATCGTTATTGGATGGCATTTCAAGTCATATGTGGAAAATCTGGTAAAAAAATCTGAAATTCCGATTGTACTTCTGGATTTTCAGATAAAAGGGCTTAAGTGTGACGCAGTAATGTCGGGAAATTATATTGGAATGTATAAGATGACACACTATCTTTTGGAAAAGGGACATCGGGATATCGCGTTTGTGGGATCGGTGTATGCCAATGAAAATATTATGGATCGTTATTATGGATATCGGAAAGGTCTGGAAGAAGCGGGAATACCGTTTCGAAAAGAATGGGTTCTGGAGGATCGAGATCTGATTGTCGGCGATATGCGGGTGGAACTTCCGGATAATATGCCGACGGCATTTGTGTGCAACAGTGATTTGTCAGCGGGATATCTGTATGATGCTCTCACTGAAAAAGGATTCCGAATACCGGAAGATATTTCTATTGTCGGCTATGACAACTATTTGTTCGGGCATAGTTTTGCAGACCGTCTGACTACGTATAATGTAGATATAAAGCGGATGGGGGCTATTGCGGTAAAACTTCTCATGGGAAAGATCAGAGGAGATGAAAAACACTGGGGAACCCGATATGTGGACAGTGTGATTGTGGAACGTGACAGTGTCAAAGAACTAAGGTGGTAAAGGAAAGAGACTTTTTGCTGAAGAAATTAAAATTTCAGTAAAAAGTCTTTTTTAATTAAAACAACGTATTGGTTTAAGTTTAATTAATCTCTTAAACAAGCTTTAATGAATGGAAAATAAAGGGTTTTCTATTTTTGATATGTTAAAATATACAAAAATAAGGTGTCGAAAATGTGAAAAGAGTAGAAATAGAAATTAAAACAAACAAAAACTTGAAATTAAAATAGATTAATGATAGGATTAAACCAAGTTAAAAATAGAGGAGGAAATAAAAAATGAAAGCAAAAAGAGTATTGGCAGTTACGATGGCAGCCATGATGATCATGTCATTGACAGCGTGTGGGAATTCCGGGAATTCGGGCGGAAAAGAAAAAACGAAGATTGATGTCACCTTTGACCAGATCGAAGTGGGGAAAGACTACACGGATATCAAAGCTGATTTGAAATTCCTTACACATAAGACGGATGTAATCGATACAAAATTCCAGGAGTATATTAAAGAATTCCAGAAAATGTATCCGAATGTAAATATTGAATATGAAGGGGTAACAGATTATGCAAATGGAGTCACCACAAGGCTCTCTACAGGCGACTGGGGTGATATTTGTATGGTTCCGACTACAGTTGATAAAGATGAACTGGAAAATTATTTTACAAGCTTCGGAAGCTATAAAACATTAAGTGAAAGTTATGATTTTGTAGATAATCTGAAATATGAAGATGATGTATACGGTATCCCTTCCATGGCGAACGTACAGGGCATTGTTTATAACAAAGCAGTCTTTGAAGAAGCGGGAATTACAGAATTGCCGAAGACACCGGATGAATTTTTAGAGGACTTGCAGAAGATTAAAGACAACACAGATGCGATTCCTCTTTATACCAACTTTGCAGCTGATTGGACGATGAATGCATGGGATGCATATATTGACGGAAATGCAACAGGAGATCCGGATTTTGCAAATGAAGGAAGAACCAAAGGAAAAGATCCGTTTGCAGATCATGGAGACGGAACTGGTCCATATGCAGTTTATAATACTTTGTATGAAGCTGTGAAGCAGAAGCTTACAGAAGATGATCCGACAACAACAGACTGGGAAGGCAGCAAGGGAATGATGAATCAGGGAAAGATCGGATGTATGGTACTTGGTTCATGGGCAATTTCTCAGATTCAGGGAGCCGGAGATAATGCAGATGATATCGCATATATGCCATTTCCTATTTCTGTGAATGGAAAACAATATGCAGCAGCTGGCCCTGATTACTGTTATGGAATTAACTGCAACAGTTCAGAGGATGAACAGATCGCGGCAATGTGCTACATCAAATGGCTGACAGAAAAATCCGGTTTTGCGGAATCAGAGGGTGGAATTTCGATTGTAAAAGGAATGCCGTATCCGGAAACACTTTCTTCGTTTGAAGATATTGACCTGGTGATCAACACTCCGGCGCCTGACGGAGAGGAAAATCTTATGTCAGATATTAATAATGAGTCTGAGCTTGGTATCAATGTGTCAGGATATATACCGAAAGAAGTTCTTCAGGCAGCGATCGATGGAAGCAAAACAATGGAAGAAATGTCTGCAGAGTGGAATGAGAAGTGGACAGCGGCACAGGAGAGCAACGGTGTTACGCCACAGGAGTATGATTATACGAAATAGTCTGTGTCAGTGGAGATGACGGATGGATCAGGGGCGGCGGGAATGAAAAGGTTTCTGCTGCCTCTGTTTGAAAAGGAGAAGATTTATGAAGCAGAAAAAGGGATTTGTAAAGTGGATACAGAGCGGAAAAGTGAACCGCAGGCTTTGCATGATAGTGTTTATGTTTGCGCCACTTGCATTGCTTTTTACATTTACATATCTGCCGTTTGCGGAGATGGTACAATTCAGTTTTTATGATATGAAATATATCGGAGAAAGAACATTTGTAGGGCTGGAGAATTATGTGGAAGTATTTTCGAGAGAAGACTGCTTCAATGCATTAAAACTCAGTTTATATTATATGGGAGCTTCTTTTGTGCAGCTGGCGCTTGCGCTGTATTTTGCATCAATACTCAGTTTTAAAATAAAAGGTGCGGGAGTTTTTAAAGGTTTTTTGTTTTTCCCATATCTTGTATGCGGAATTGCAGTAGGATTTATCTTTAAATTCTTTTATACAAGAGGTTTTGTTTTAGATACGGTATTGCAGTGGTGTGGATTTGAGCTGGATAATCTGCCGTATTGGCTGAAGGATACAAACATTAACAATATTTCCCTGGCTGCAACATCTGTATGGCGTTATATGGGGCAGAACATGGTTCTTTTTATCGGAGCGATCATGTCTGTGGATTCTTCTCTTTATGAAGCAGCAGCGATTGATGGTGCAAGTGGATGGCAAAAATTCCGTTATGTGATTTTTCCAAGTATCAAGACGATTATTGTATTAAACATGATCTTATCGATCACGGGATCGCTGAGTGCTTTTGAACCGCCGTATGTTATCACAAAAGGTGAATTTGGAACAGGAACTTATTTTGTAATTATGGATAAGCTGGCACATGCAAGCCAGAAGGTAGGATTGGCATCGGCAATGGCGGTTGTACTTCTTATTATCATCCTGCTTGTGACATTCATACAAAAAGCTGCATTTAAATATTTCTTCGGAGAGGGTGAGCAGGAAGCCATCCGTACGGTAAGAAAAGAAAAAACTGGCGAAGAAAGAACAGAAAGAGCTGTCAGTAAATTTAAACAGGGAGGTGAGCAGAAATGTCAGTGGCAAAGCTTAAAAAAGTAATCTGGACGATTTTTAAATATGCGACACTGCTTCTGGCAATTTTCATAGCAGTGCTTCCGCTTGTATCCTGTGTGATCACAGCATTTAAAACACCGGAAGAGTATGTTTCAACCAATGTGATGCAGCTTCCGCAAAGCTGGACGTATTTTGAGAATTTTATTCAGGCATGGAAGCAGGCCAATATGGCAACAGCATTTAGAAACTCATTTATTATCCTGGTATTTGTCCTTTTTGGTTCAATTATGACAGGTTCCATGCTTGCATATGTGCTGAGCAGATTTAAATTTAAGGGAAATGGACTGATCCGTAATCTGTTTTTGTTTGCAGCGCTCCTTCCGGGAATTGCGATGCAGGTGCCGGTATATCAGATTATGTATACGCTTGGGTGGATCAACAGTCTCCCGGGGTATATTATCCTCATGTGTGGAACGGATGTTATCTCCATTTATATTTTCATTCAGTTTTTTGAGAATATACCAACTTCACTGGATGAATCAGCGATCATGGACGGATGTACCTATTTTGGAGTGTTTTTCCGTATCCTGTTGCCGCTCTTAAAGCCTGCGATCATAACAGTCATGATCTTAAAAGGCGTGGGAACATATAACGAATACTATATGGCGAACCTCTATCTGCAGGATCAGAATTCACTGGTTACAGTGGCAACATCTTTGTATAAATTTACAGGACCGATTGGAAATCAATATAACTATATTTGTGCCGGTGTACTCATCACCATGATTCCGGCACTGATCATCTTTATTTTATGTCAGAAACAGATTTACAGTGGGCTGACACAGGGAGCCGTTAAGGGCTAAAAACAGAAATTATGGAGGAATAAGAGATATGAGTAATATAAAGATCATAGGAGCAAATGTGCCGAATATGCCATGGCAGGACAGACCGGAGGGAAGTGGGAATCTTCCGGTATGGAGATACAATGAGAACCCGATCATCGGACGCAATCCGGCAAAAGGAGTTGCGAGAATCTTTAATAGTGCAGTTATGCCTTACAAAGATTCATTTATCGGAGTGTTCAGAGGGGAGCAGACGAACGGGATTCCATATATTTATCTTGGAAGAAGCAAGGATGCGATTCACTGGGAATTTGAGGAGGATAAGATTCCGTTTAAAGACGAGAATGGAAATGATTTTATGCCGAGATATGCATATGATCCAAGACTGGTTAAGGTAGAAGATACGTATTACATTATGTGGTGTCAGGATTTTTATGGCGCTTCTATCGGAATTGCTAAAACACAGGATTTTGAGACATTTACAAGAATTGAAAATCCGTTTATCCCGTTTAACCGTAATGCCGTTCTTTTCCCGAGAAAGATTAATGGAAAATACATGATGATGTCGCGTCCGAGTGACAGCGGTCATACTCCGTTTGGAGACATCTTCTTGTCTGAGAGCCTGATATGGTTTATTGGGGCCGGCATCGCCATATGATGGGAAACAACAGCGGTAACTGGTGGGAGAATGTCAAGATTGGCGGAGGTGCAGCTCCAATTGAGACAACCGAAGGATGGCTGTTATTTTATCACGGTGTAACAGGTACATGTAATGGATATGTGTACAGTATTGGTGGAGCAATTCTTGATATTGATAATCCGTCAGTGGTGAAATATCGCTGCAGTACATTCCTTTTGACACCGGAAGAGTGGTATGAAGAGCGTGGATTTGTACCGAATGTTGCATTCCCATGTGCAACGATCCATGATGCGCAGAGCGGAAAAATCGCAATATACTATGGATGTGCAGATACTTATGTAGGACTTGCATTTACGACTGTGGAGGATGTTGTTTCCTATATTAAAGAACATAGTGTTGTTTCTGAAACAGATACTGAGAGCGGAATCCGGTAAGGAGGAGTATGATGTTTGTACAGGAAGTAAAAGATCATCTTATTCATAAGATCATTCCGTTCTGGGAAGGCTTGAAGGATGAGGAATTTGGCGGATATTACGGATATAAAGGGTTTGATCTTGTGACAGATAAGGAAGCGGTCAAAGGGTGTATCCTGAACAGCAGGATTCTCTGGTTTTTCTCCAACTGTTATATGCTGACTGGAGATGAGGAGTTGATGCAGCATGCCAGACATGCATATTGCTTCTTGAAAGAACACTGCGTTGACAGGATTAACGGAGGGATCTACTGGTCTCTGACATATGACGGAAAACCGGAGGACACAACAAAGCATACATATAATCAGGCGTTCGCTATCTATGCTCTTGCTTCCTATTATGATGCATCAAAAGATGAGGAGGCCCTGAAACTGGCGCTGGCACTTCGAGATATTATAGAAGAAAAATGTAAAGATGAATATGGATATCTGGAAGCGTTCAATATCAGCTTTGTGCCGGAGGACAATGAAAAGCTTTCTGAGAATGGTGTCATTGCGGAGAAAACAATGAATACACTGCTTCATGTTTTTGAAGCTTATACGGAGTTGTATCGTGTGACGAAGTTGAATGAGGTGGGAGATAGTATCCGTTTTATGCTTGATATCATTGCGGATAAAGTATATAACCCGAAAGAGGGGCGTCAGGAAGTATTTTTTGACAGGACATGGCATACCCTGATCGATCTGTATTCCTATGGTCATGACATTGAGACCGCCTGGCTTGTAGATCGTGGTCTGGAAGTATTGGGAGATCCGGAGTATACCAGAAAGCTCAGTGTGATTACAGAGTCAATCACAAAGAACATTTACGACAGAGCATATATCGATCATTCTCTGGTAAATGAGGCGGAGAATGGTATTGTAGATACGACTCGGGTCTGGTGGGTACAAGCAGAAGCGGTAGTCGGATTTATCAATGGCTGGCAGAAGTGCCCGGATCATATGGAATATCTGGATGCTGCAAAAGATATCTGGAATTATATCAGTACATATCTTGTGGACAACAGAGCAGGATCTGAGTGGTACTGGGCGCTTGACAAAAATAGAAAACCCCATGAAAAGCCGATTGTGGAGCCATGGAAATGTCCGTATCACAATGGAAGAATGTGTATAGAAGTGATCAGGAGGATGCAGAAGCATGCATAAACAGTATTATATAGAGCAGAAAAAAGTAGAAAAGCTGATCAGCAGAAGAAATCAAAAAGCAGATTTCTATAACGGAATTTATGATCGTTACGAGTATCCGGTACTTACAAGAGAGTTTGCACCGGTACACTGGAGATATGATCTGAATGAGGAGACGAATCCCTATTTTATGGAACGTCTCGGTATTAATGCGGTGATGAATTCCGGGGCTATTGAGTTAGATGGAAAGTATTATCTTGTGGTCCGAGTGGAAGGAAATGACAGAAAATCATTTTTTGCAGTAGCGGAGAGCGAGAATGGGATTGATGGATTTCATTTTTGGGATTATCCGTCGTACTTCCGGATACCTGTCCGGAAGAGACAAATGTATATGATATGCGTCTGACAAAACATGAGGACGGATGGATCTATGGAGTATTCTGCTCTGAGAGCAAGGATCAGGAGAATCCGGATCTGTCGGCTGCGGTTGCGGCAGCAGGAATTGTCCGTACAAAAGATCTGAAAACATGGGAGAGATTGGACAACCTGACTACGCTGCACTCTCCGCAGCAGAGAAACGTGGTGCTTCATCCGGAATTTGTGGATGGAAAGTATGCATTTTATACAAGACCGATGGACGGTTTTATTGAGACTGGAAGTGGTGGAGGAATCGGCTTCGGTCTGTGCGATGATATCGAACATGCAGTAATTGATGAGGAAAAGATCATAAGCCACAGAATCTATCATACACTGACAGAATCAAAAAATGGTGCCGGTGCAGTTCCGATCAGAGGGAAGAAGTGCTGGATTCATATTGCACATGGTGTACGCAATACAGCGGCAGGTTTGAGATATGTGCTGTATGTATTTGGTACGGATCTCCATGATCCGGCAAAAGTGATCGCACGTCCGTCAGGGGTATTTCTTGTGCCGCTTGGAAATGAAAGAGTGGGGGATGTCTCCAATGTAGTTTTCACAAACGGGGCAATTGCAAGAGAGAACGGAGATGTATATATCTATTATGCTTCTTGTGATACGAGAATGCATGTGGCAACAACTACGATAGATAAGTTGGAAGATTATCTGTTTCATACACCGGAAGATCCGCTGCGTTCACCGGATTGCGTGGCGCAGAGATGTGAATTGATCCGAAAAAATCTGGAACTGCTGAAATAGAATACAACATATTACGGCGGTCTTGAAAAAGACCGCCGCTATCTGGTTTAACATGTATTACAAAATAGAAAGAGGAATCAGAAGGAGAAGAGAGATGAGAATATTACCGGATCATGAAAAGCTTCAATACAGTGGAAGGATTGACTGGACAGACAGAAAGGCGCCTGTATTTGTATTTCCATGTACTTTTGTGAGAATGCGTTTTACGGGAGAGATGCTCAAGATCTATGTGAAGAATAAAAAAGCATATTGGGAAAATTATCTTGGGTGTATTCTGGACGGGGAACAGACAAAGCTGCTGCTTCCGGATGATGGGGAAGGGGTTCTTGAGATACCGGTCAGTACTGTAAAAGATGGAGTGCATGAGCTATTGCTGTTTAAGCGCCAGGATTCCTGTCATGAGATAACCTTTTTGGGATTTGAAATTGAAGATAACGGTGAAGTTCTGGAATCTCCACAAAAGCCGCATAGAAGGATAGAAGTGTATGGGGATTCTGTTTCGGCAGGTGAAGTTTCTGAAGCCGTGGAATATATAGGGAAACCGGATCCGGAGCATAACGGGCAGTATTCTAACAGCTGGTATTCCTATGCATGGATGACTGCGCGTAGGCTGGATGCTGAGATTCATGATATTGCGCAGGGAGGCATTGCACTTTTGGACGGTACGGGTTGGTTTCACGCACCAGATTATGTAGGTATGGAAAGTGCATGGGACAAAATACACTATAATCCGGTATTTGGAAAACAGACAGACTGGAGCTTTGCAGAGTATACACCTCAGGTTGTGATCATTGTGATTGGTCAGAATGACAATCATCCGGATGACTATATGAAAGAAGATTATGACGGTGAAAAAGCACTGCATTGGAGAAGCAATTACGAAAAGCTACTTGGCAGGATCAGAGAAAAATATCCAAATGCATGGATCATATGTATCACAACACTGTTGGAGCATGATCCCGCATGGGATCGGTCTGTGGAGGAAGTCTGCAGAAAGATACAGGATGAAAAAATCCGCCATTTTATGTTTCGGCGCAATGGCAAGGGAACTCCGGGACATTTGAGGATTCCTGAAGCAGAGGAGATGGCAGAAGAATTATCTGCATATATTGAAAATCTGGATATTGAGTGGTAATGAAAGAAGTACGGATATGAAGATTTCTGTATCTGAGAAAGGCGGAAAAAATATGTATAAATCAGATCTTACAAGATTGAAAGCATGTATGAGACGGGCGGAAGCCGGAGAGGATGTTACTCTGGGATTTTTTGGTGGTTCGATTACGCAGGACAGTCTTGCTACAAAGCATGAATATTGTTATGCATATCGGGTATTTCAATGGTGGGAGAAGACATTTCCAAAAGCAAAACTGCATTATGTAAATGGGGGGATTGGAGGTACAACTTCTCATTATGGGGTATCCCGCGTGGTAACAGATATGTTGATGTATCAGCCGGATTTTGTAGTGATAGATTTTTCTGTGAATGATGAGCCGGAAAAATTCTTTCAGGAAACGTATGAAGGGCTCGTTCGAAGAATGCTGACATGGAGTTCGGTTCCGGCAGTTTTGCTTTTAAATAATGTTTTTTATGATACGGGAAAGAATGCACAGGAGTATCACAATCAGATCGGAGAATGGTATCGTCTGCCTACGTGAGTATAAAAGATACGGTGTGGAAACGAATAAAAGCCGGAGAATTTATACGGGAAGAAATATCACCTGACGGACTTCATCCGAATGACAAAGGACATGCTCTTGTGGCATCGGAGATTACAGCATATCTGGAAAACGTAAGAAAATCAATGTGGGAAGATGAGGAACAGACATCTTTGCCGTCTGCGATGACGGATAATGCATATGAAAGGGCACAAAGACTTACAATCAGGGAAATCTGTCCAAGGCTGGATGGATTTCGGGCAGATACTAACGAGAAAGAAGGGCATCTGGATCATTTCAAGAACGGCTGGATCGGCAGCAAAGAGGGAGATCGTCTGTTATTTGAGATCGAGGCATCTTGTATTGCAGTTCAGTATCGAAAGACAATCCGACACCCGGCGAGAAAGGCAGAGCTGATTCTGGATGGAGATACAAAACATCCGGTGTTGCTGGATGGAAACTTTGATGAGGATTGGGGAGACTGCCTGTATCTGGAGCCGGTGCTTCATCATGGAGAGTATGGAAAACATACGGTAGAAATCAGAGTACTTCCAGATGAGTTTGAGAATGCAGAGCCGTTGTATCTGATGGCTTTGATTATCGCATAGAAAACTGCTGACAGGGAAAATGGAGGAAATGAAAGATGGATGCAAAAAAACGATATGAGGATTGGCTGGAAAATCCGTATTTTGATGAGAATACAAAGAATGAACTGAGAAGGATTGCAGATGACGAAAAAGAAATTGAAGAAAGGTTCTACAAGGAACTCGAATTCGGTACGGGAGGTCTGCGCGGAATCATTGGTGCCGGCACAAACCGGATGAATATCTACACGGTAAGAAAGGCAACACAGGGGCTTGCAAATTTTATCCTCAAAGAGAATGCTGAAAAAAAAGGTGTGGCGGTCGCATTTGATTCCAGAAACATGTCTTTGGAGTTTGCACAGGAAGCAGCGCTCTGCCTTGCGGCAAATGGAATTAAAGCTTATGTTTTTTCCTCACTTCGTCCGACACCGATGCTCTCGTTTGCACTTAGAACACTTGGATGTACGGCAGGGATCGTGATCACTGCAAGTCACAATCCGCCGGAATATAATGGATACAAGGTGTACTGGGAGGATGGAGCTCAGATTACGTATCCAAAAGATGTGCAGATCATCGAAGAAGTCAATGCGGTAACAGATTATGCAGGTGCAAAGACGATGAGTAGAAAAGAAGCAGAGGCGGCAGGTTTGTATCAGGTAATCGGAGATGAGATAGATGATCAGTATATGAAAGCGTTGAAGTCTCTTGTCATCCATCCGGAGATTATCAGAGAAGAAGCGCAGAACCTGAAGATTGTTTATACGCCGCTTCACGGAACCGGAAATATACCGGTACGCAGGATTCTAAAAGAGCTTGGTTTTGAAAATGTATACGTAGTAAAAGAGCAGGAGCTTCCGGACGGGGATTTTCCGACGGTGTCTTATCCAAATCCGGAAGATAAAAATGCGTTTTGTCTGGCATTAAAGCTTGCAAAAGAAAAGGATGCAGATATTGTACTGGCAACAGATCCGGATGCAGACCGGCTCGGAGTGTATGCAAAAAATGCAAAGACAGGAGAATATCAGAGTTTTACCGGAAATATGTCGGGTATGCTGATTCTGGAATATATATTGTCACAGCGGAAAAAACAGGAAGCTTTGCCTGAAAATGGTGCTGTAGTAACAACGATTGTTTCAGGCAAGATGTCAAAAGAGATTGCAAAGGACTACGGCATGACACTCATTGAGACGCTTACGGGATTCAAATACATTGGGGAGCAGATCAAGTTTTTTGAGCAGAAGAAAGATCACGAATATGTGTTTGGTTATGAGGAAAGCTATGGATGTCTTGTAGGAACACACGCAAGAGATAAGGATGCAGTTGCAGCAGTGATGGCGCTTTGTGAAGTGGCGGCGTACTGCAGACATCAGGGGATCACGCTCTGTGATCAGATGGAGAATCTCTTCCAAAAATATGGATATTACCAGGAAGGGCTTTGTACAGTGACGCTGAAAGGGCAGGAAGGTGCAAAGAAGATCCAGTCCATGATGGAACAAATTCGGGAAAATATACCGGAAAAGGTCGGCGGATTGAAGGTGATGAGGTTTCGGGACTACAGAGAAGATATTGTAAAGGATTGTGTGACAGGAGTACAGACAGTCACAGGACTTCCGAAATCGAATGTGCTTTACTTTGAATTGGAGAATGAAGCATGGTGCTGTATCCGTCCGTCAGGAACAGAACCCAAAATCAAATTTTATATCGGTGTAAAAGGAACCAGTGATGCAGATGCCGCAGAGAAGCGAAAGGTGTTGACAAAGGCAGTGGAGTCACTGGCAGAGTAAATGTATCAGGCAGAGAAATAGAAAAACAGAGGCACAGGAGGAATTACATATGGGATTTTCTGACAATTTTGTCTGGGGTGCAGCTACCAGCGCTTATCAGATTGAGGGCGGTGTAAAAGGAGCAGGCAAGGGAATGCATATTTGGGATGTGTATACAAAAGAATCCGGAAAGGTATATGGCGGGCATACAGGAGAGACCGCATGCGATCATTATCACCGTTTTCGCGAGGATGTACGCATTATGAAAGAAATCGGATTGAAGGCATACCGGTTTTCTATTGACTGGACACGTGTTCTGCCCGAGGGGACAGGGAGAGTAAACGAGGAAGGAATACGGTTTTACAGCGATCTGATCGATGCTCTGATAGAGAATAATATTGAACCTTATATTACGTTGTATCACTGGGAACTGCCATATGAGCTGTACAAAAAGGGCGGCTGGATGAACAGAGATATTGCGGAGTGGTTCGGAGAGTACGCCGGACTGGTGGCAGAGCGCTTCAGTGACAGAGTAACCCATTTCTTTACATTAAATGAACCCCAGTGTTTTGTAGGTCTTGGTTTTCTGACAGGGGTACACGCGCCTGGATTGAAGTGCCTGTACGGGATACCTTTGAAATGGCGCATAATGCGCTGCGTGCGCACGGCAGAGCAGTTCAGATGTTAAGGCAGCACGCAAAACAGCCATTGACTATAGGTTATGCTCCGACCAGTGGCATCATTTATCCGGCTTCTGACCGTCCGGAGGATATTGAAGCTGCCAGAAAGAAATATTTCTCCATGCCGGAAGATGATTCGAACTGGACATGGAATGTGGCATGGTGGTCAGATCCGGTTCTTCTTGGAAAGTATCCGGAGGAAGGGCTGAAAAAATATGAGAAATATCTTCCGAAGATCACGGAGGAGGATATGCGTCTTATTTCTGAGCCGATCGATGTGTACGGGCAGAATATTTATAATGGGAGAGCATTCCGCATGGGCGCAGATGGAAATCCTGAGGAGGTCGGGCGTGTGCCGGGAGCCGGTAAAACTGCGGTCAACTGGCCGGTAACACCGGAGTGTCTGTATTGGGGGCCTAAATTTCTTTATGAGAGATATAAGAAACCTATATATATTACAGAGAACGGAATGGCATGTCATGATGTTGTGTCATTGGATCAGAGAGTCCATGATCCGAACAGGATTGATTTCCTTGCCAGATATCTGCATGAGTTGAAGCGCGCCGCAGAAGAGATTGATCTGCGCGGATATTTCCAGTGGTCGCTCATGGACAATTTTGAGTGGGAAAAAGGCTATGCGGAGCGGTTTGGTATCGTATATGTTGATTTTGAAACACAGGAGAGAATTTTAAAAGATTCAGCATACTGGTACAGAGACGTCATTCAAACAAATGGAAGGGATCTTTAAAAGAGGAGTGAGAGTATGAGCGTTTTAAAACTGAAGCCGAGCTGTAAGGATTATTTGTGGGGCGGACACAGGCTTGTGGAAGAATACGGAAAAGAATATGACGGAGAAATTCTTGCGGAGACATGGGAATTGTCCTGTCATCCGGACGGTCCTTCCACGATTGTAAATGGTGCATATGCAGGTAAAACACTGGAGGAGTACATAGAGGCGGAAGGGAAAGAAGTGTTGGGAACCAACTGCAGGAGGTTTCGTGATTTCCCCATTTTGACTAAATTTATTGATGCAAAGCAGGATTTATCTATTCAGGTTCATCCGGATAACAGATATGCCCTTAAAAATGAAGGACAATATGGAAAAACAGAAATGTGGTATGTAGTGGATGCCGGAAAAGAAGCGTTTCTTTATTATGGATTTAAAAAAGAAGTCAGCAAAGAAGAATTTGCAAGAAGGATCCAGGAGGACACACTTTTGGAAGTGCTCAATGCAGTACCAGTACAAAAAGGAGATGTTTTGTTCATAGAGTCGGGTACGATTCATGCAATCGGAAAGGATATCCTGATTGCGGAGATACAGCAGAATTCCAATGTCACTTATCGGGTTTACGATTACGGGAGAGTAGGAAAAGACGGGAAAAAGCGCGATTTGCATATAGAGAAGGCAATCGCTGTTACCAACCGAGTGCCTCTGATCAAAAGCAGGAGCAGTTATCCCCATGTGGCAGACTGCGATTATTTTACAGTAGACAAGTTGAATCTGGATGGCCGGATGATGTGCAGGGTGGAAGGCACTGTTTCAGAGGAATCTTTTGTCAGCATACTGATCCTTGACGGAGAGGGAGTTGTCTCATGTGGAAATAAAGTGTCTTATCAGAAAGGAGACAGTTTGTTTCTTCCTGCGGGAAGCGGAGCATATGTAATAGAAGGAAGTTGTGATGCGCTGATCACAACAATCCGTGCAAAGGCGGCACCGGTGCGGATAGGTATTGACATTGGCGGAACAGACACAAAAATCGGGCTTGTGGATGTGCACAACAAGCTGCTTGATTCTGTATGCATTCCGACAAAAGCAGAGCGTCCGGCAGATGAAGTAATCCGTACAGTGGCAGAAACCGCACTTTCTATTCTGGATAAGAACGGGATTGCCATGGAACAATGTGTTGGCGTTGGAATCGGTGTTCCCGGAACCGTAGACCGTAAGAAAGGAATCGTCCGCTATTCTAATAATATTCGTTGGGAAGACGTGCCGCTGGTAAAGGAGATGTCAACATATCTTCCGATTCCGGTGGAAATTGCAAATGATGCGGATTGTGCAGCGTTAGGGGAGACAATAGCAGGAGCAGGAAAAGAGTGCAGTGATGTGGTTATGATCACACTGGGAACCGGTGTTGGAGGCGGAGTCGTTCTGGATGGCGAGATTTATGAGGGCAGAGGAATCGGCGGAAGTGAACTGGGTCATATGGTGATTGTGGAAAATGGAGAACCTTGTACCTGTGGGCGGCGAGGATGCCTGGAGGCATATGCATCCGCAACTGCACTGAAAAGAGAGGCAAAACGCATCTCTAAAAAAGAGTTGACCCCATCAGAAATTTTTGCTCTGGCAAAGCAGGGAGATCCGGCCATGAAAGAAGTAGTAGAGACCTATATCCGCAGGCTTGGTCTTGGAATCGTAAATATTGTGAATATCTTTCGACCGCAGCTTGTGTTGCTGGGCGGAGGAATTTCCGGACAGGGAGAGTCTCTTCTTGTACCACTTCGCAGGATTTTAAGAGAAGAGTGTTTTGGCGGAGAAAGGGGAGATGTTCCGGAGATTGAAGAGGCTGTGCTTGGAAATAATGCGGGTATAATAGGTGCGGCAGGTTTGCTGTAGGGTCATTTTTTAAGGGGAAGATATTTTGACGGGAAATATGTGAATGAGCGATCCGGATAAAATAGGAGAAAAGTTATGAAAAGAAAAATAGTTACGAAATTGATGGCAATCGTTTTGGCGGGAGTGCTTTTAACGGGATTCGTAACTCCTGGTTTTCATATGTCGCGTGTACAGGCGGCGGAAGATTTGTTCAATACAAGGTATGATTTTAATTTTGAGGATGGAATAGAAGGTTGGTACTATGGAGAAGGTTGGGAATATCAATATAATGGAGCCAAGCCAACGCTAGAGTCAGATACAGAAAACGGACGCATGAAGATAGCGGTTGATTTCAGTCAGGATACAGACAAGAACTGGAGCAATATAGCAGCATGTTGGAAGAGCGAAGAGGGGATCGATCTGTCTGGTGTAACACAAATTTCTATGGATATTTGGTATGAGACAGAAAAACTGACAGAAGGAGAATTGAAGTTGGCGTTTTATTCCAATTGTGGAATTGATGTGAACACAAGTCTTATCGATGTACAGGAAGAGGAAGGAACAGGATTGACAAAGGCGAGGGCAGTGTTTGGCTTTCCTGCAATTGGATCTGATGCGGTCACAGATCTTGCAGTCAAGATTGTAGGATGCAATACCGGATATTCTGGAGCAGTATGGATTGATAATATTCAATTTGAGGCAAAGGACAGTGAAACAGGAGATGAGAGCGAACAGCCGGATACAAGTGTCGATTCCACACTTGCAGCCAACAGTGGGAATCCGGTAAGTTCAAATGGGAGTGCATTGACAGTGGTTAAAAAGGATGGAACATCAGAATCAGAAGAATATGCTTCATCGGTTTCAATTACAGATCCATCTGCAACAGGAGAGACAGTGGCACTTTATCAGTATCTTCAGGCAATGGGAAAGACAGATAGCATCATCTATGGGCACCAGAATGATACATGCATAAGGCCGGAAGTGCAGAACTTTCTAATTCAGACACTTATGATGTAACAGGTGCATATGCAGGAATTGTAGGTATGGATACGTTATCGGTTACAGGAAACGAATACAGTGCTGAAAAGTACAACAGTGAGATGGCGGGAAAACCGGGATTTGAGGCGGTAGATACACAGGGGCAATCAATAGAAGAAGCCAACGTGGAGGCTGCGGCTAAGCTTGCAAATTACAACATTGCCAATGGATCAGTCATTACACTGTCCTCTCATACACCAAACTTTTCTCTGGTAAAAGAAAATCCAAATTATGATCCGCAGACAGATCCTTCCTATGCAAAATATGATTTTTCTGTATATACGCCGAACACACTGACCGGAGATACAATGAACCAGATTCTTCCGGGAGGAAAATATAATGAAATATTTAATGCATATCTTGATATGATCGCTGATTTTGCGGGCCGTGTAGATGGACCGGTAATGTTTCGACCGTTTCATGAGGCAACGGGCAGCTGGTTCTGGTGGGGCGCTGCGTTTTGTGATGCAGAAACATATAAGAGCGTATATAAATATACAGTAGAATATCTCAGAGATAAAAAAGAGGTACACAATTTTCTTTATCTGTACGGACCGGGGAGTGAGGCGGTTTCAGAAGAAGAGTATGGAATCCGTTATCCCGGCGATGAATATGTGGATGTAATCGGGTTCGATATGTATGATATGGATCCCGTGGATGATAAAGAAGAGGTGTGGTTTGGAAATTTAAGGAAGCAGCTTGAAATAGTACAAAATTTTGCTGATGAACATGGAAAGCTTATGGCAGTGACAGAAACAGGACTTGCATGCAGCAGTGCGGATCCCGGACATAATCAGACAGTTCTTCACGAGACAGGAAACAAAAATCTTAATTGGTATAATATGGTGCTGGATGTAGTGTCAGAAAGTAATGCATCTTATTTTCTTCTTTGGGCAAATTTTGGAAAAAAGGACGGGTATTATACACCATATGTAGATTCCGTGAACAATGACGGAACACTGCATGGTCACGAAACACTCGATGGGTTTATAAGCTTTTTTAATGATAATCGTTCAATTTTTGCATCGGATCAGAAAAATATTCTTGCCAATATTAATGCACCTGAGGTTCAGTCACCGGCAAAAGGAGTATACGGTTATATCACGGCTCCTGTGGCGGGAAGTCGTATACTGGAGCCAACGCAGCTTACTGCACAGGTAAATGGCAGTTCAGAAAATTCGCAGATTACGTTTGTATTAAAAGGAGAGACAGAGCAGACGATTACTGCAGAACTGAAAGATGGTACAGCAGTGGCTCAGTTGACAGCAGAAACATTAAAGAGCCTGGGTGAGTCTGCAGAAGGTACGCTTGAACTGACAGCAGACGGACAAGTGATCGCATCTATAGGTGTACTCTATAATATTGCGATACCAGAAGAAGATCCATATGGAATTGATGGATTTGAAAATTACTATGGTGTGGACAGTATGCTTACAAATTACTGGGCAGTGAATAAAGATACCGGATGCACCATTAATCTGGCTTTGACAGCAGAAAAAGGACAGGTATTTGACGGCAAGTATGCGATGAAGTTTGTATATAATGAGACATCGAACGGATGGGCGGGAGCTACGATTTCAAAGGAAGTTAACTGGTCTGACTGTGATGCACTTCAATTCTATACAATACCGGATGGAAAACATCAGAAAGTAGTTATCCAGCTGACGGCAAATGGTAAGGTATATGAAACATATTTGAACGAATATGAGGCTTATGCGGAAAATGATGGCACTGTTCCAATCAAAGTGACAATACCATTTACAGATTTTGTAGAGAGAGATACGCAGGGAAATCCGGCAGGAGGACTTGCACAGGATAAGACAAGCATTACATCCTTTGGACTGTGGGTAAATGCAGTTCCCGGAACGGATGCAGTCGGAGACGATGGTATGGTAACGGGAACGATCATTTATGATAAGATTACAGCAGTATCATCAGGCGTTACAGAGGCTGTTTTTGAAAAAGCTGAATCAGGAGATTCGGAAGTGGAAAATCCGCAAACAGAGGATCCGGAAGCAAATAGTGATGAAAATGGAAGTCAGGAACAGAACAGTACGTCGGCTGCTGATCAGGATAATGGGAAACATATAGACAAAACAAAACCGATTCAGACAGGAGATGATATCAATTATATTCCATATGCTGCGGCTTTGTTTGTGGCAGGAATTGCAGCTCTTGGAGCAGTGATATACAGAAAAAAGAAAAAACATGGATAAAAACTGAAAAATCCGGTCAAGAGAGCAGATTCACCTATGGCGCAGTGATGTGCTCCTGACCGGGTCTTTTTTGTTATACGCAATCTGTATTTTTACCTGCATGATTTGCATAAGCAGAACTTCCGGAAATAAAATGTTCCTTTTGAATCAAAAAAAACTCCGAATAGCCAAAGGTAATCCGCGTTTTTTGCATTCTATATAATAATTAATCCATATATCATCAGGGATTTGTGTTTATTTCAAAATAACAAGACTTGTTTTTATTTTAATTATCGAATAATATGGAATAAAAGATGGATATTAGAAAACTCTTATTTTTTTATTTTGGTAGTGTCAACTGAGTTATGAAAAACTGAGCGATAAGAAAAAGGCTCAGATGAACCTTGAAAATTGCAGATATGTTAGTTTGAGGTAAGTTTACGCCACCCTTGACAGCACGCAAAAGAACTGCTG
>ENA-OQJX01000228-OQJX01000228.1-human-gut-metagenome-genome-assembly--contig:-NODE-228-length-35521-cov-3.132480_pt1 | contig 35521 bp, 31 predicted proteins | sample MGYA00242615_ERZ504782 | MGnify/ENA primary metagenome ERZ504782 (study PRJEB26092, sample SAMD00036354) | human gut metagenome | host: Homo sapiens | study: EMG produced TPA metagenomics assembly of... | reverse complement strand
AATTTATCATATAACAAAAACAAACTCAAATTACTAAAAACACGCCAATTGGACAACAAAACAAAAGAAGAACTAGATCAAATGAAATTTCGTTTTTTCACGAATATCAGTCATGAGTTTCGCACCCCTCTCACCTTAATCATCACACCTTTAAGTGTTATTATAAATGAGAGTGAAAATGAGAATCTTAAGGGTAAATTGATGTCTATCTATAATAATGCGCAAAAATTATTGGCTTTAGTAAACCAATTATTAGATTTCAGAAAATTAGAAGTAAAAGGAGAAAAAATTAATTTAGGGTATGGTGAAATTTCAGATTTCATTTACCAGTGCTGTACAAGCTTTCAACCAATCATGACAGAAAAAAGCATAAGTTTCAAAATAGATCTTCCGAAATACCCCATATATATGTATTTTGACCAAGATAAAATATATAAGGTTATGAATAATCTTTTATCTAATGCCTATAAATCACCCCTGAATACGGCGAAATCAGTATACAGTTAAGTGAAGGAGAAGAAAACTTCTTATTTATCAAAATATCCGATACAGGAATTGGTATTTCAGAAGAAAATCTCCCTCATATATTCGACCGATTTTATCAAATATCATCTAAACAGTGTGAAAACACCGGTAGCGGAATCGGTCTGCATCTTGCCAAAGAGTATATAAACCTACTTCATGGAAAAATAGAAGTTACCAGCATTGCCAATAGAGGCACTACATTTACAATATGTCTCCCTACCAATCTGCATCCACAAGAAAAAATGGCAGCAAAAGAAGATGTAACAGGAAAACAAATGAAAATGACTCATCCTCCAATTTCACCAAACAAGCCTATTATTTTATTGGTAGAAGATAATACAGAATTTAGAAATTTCCTAAAAGAGGAATTAAATAAATGGTATCAAGTAATAGAAGCAAAGAAGGATTAGAAGGTGAAAAAATAGCCATTGAAAGAGATCCTAACTTAATAATAAGCGATGTGATGATGCCTATTATGAACGGAATAGAGTTATGCAAACGGCTGAAAAATAATATTCAAACATCCCATATTCCTATTATATTACTCACAGCCCGCATATCTGATGAAGATAAAATGACTGGTTATGAAGCAGGAGCTGATTCTTATCTATCAAAACCTTTTAATTTTGATATACTATTAACTCGTATACGGAAATTAATAGAACAACAAGAGAATAGAAAAGCAACATTTCATAGAAGTATAGAAGTATCACCCAGCAGCATTACCATCACTTCCTTGGATGAAAAATTAGTTCAGAAAGCATTGCATTGTGTAGAAGAGAATATGGAAAATCCTGAATATTCTGTCGAAAAATTAGCTGCTGATATAGGAATGACACGAATGAGTTTATATCGGAAATTACAGTCAATCACGGGACAAACTCCCACAGAATTCATTCGTAGCATTCGATTAAAAAGGGCAGCACAATTGTTACAGAATTATCAGCTCTCAATTGTGGAAATTACAGACATGGTAGGCTTCAATACTCCACGTTATTTTACTAAATGCTTTAAAGAAACATTCGGAATATTACCATCCGAATATTCAAATGCTCATAGAAAAAAGTGATTCTTTTAAGATAATCAGATTGAATATAAGGGATTACTTTGTGTATACGGGCGGAAGCATTCTGTTCCTACGGTGGATGAAAACCGAAATGGAAATGAGACGGAATATATGTAAGCATTTGAACAAATACACATTGTACACTCTAGGGGGTGGTTGTAATTTTGTGCTCGCAATAACAGCCAGCCCCAATTATAATGAACAGATCAGAATTTGAAGAATTAGAATTGCAGGTGCAACAAAGTGGCCTGCTATTGAAGTCGTACCTACAACAGATAGGTGTAAGTCATTCAACATATCACTACTGGCACAAAAATGTTCTGTAGATAAAGACAGTCTCAAACAAGGGTTGACTCCAATCAGTTTCAGACAAACTACTACGGAATTGACCTTGGGAAAACAAGTGTCACAGGGTGTATTTTTGCTATTTCCCAACGGACTCCGTGCCCATTTTGGAAGTGGATCAGAGAAATAGTTGATGGAACTTTCGCCCCAAAGTCTCCAAGGCTGCCATGTTTAGTCTGAACGACACGATGTGCTACTTTTTGTGTCCCGGCAGGACGGATATGCGCAAGGGTATCAGTTCGCTGTGCGGACTTAGACATGAGAGGATGAAGAGCGAAGTGAAGAACGGCGATGTGTTATTTTCATCGGGTTTGGCCGTAAACTCATGAAGCTGCTTCATGCGGAAGATGGCGGCATGGTTATGTACATCAAACGGCTGGAGGCATGGCGCTTCAAATTGTCGGAATACGCCCCTGAGTCAAACAGTTATCCCATGGAATGGCGTGGCCGAAGGCATTCAGGAAAACCTGGAACAGAGACTCCGGCGAAATGCAAGGAGTACCATGTATAATCTGTTTTATTGAATAAAAATGCTGAGATTGTTGTGTAATCTATAAACAATTAGTGTTTTACATTGGTAAAAAAGACAGGAAATGGACGAAAAGGATATATTACTCAAGACGATAGAAGGGTTGAATGCCTCTGTTGCTTCATTGTCTGCCATCAATAAAGACCAATCGGAACAGATCAAGAATCTGAAGGAATGTATCAAGGAGTTGACGGCCCGGGTTACATGGCTGAACCACCTGTTCTTTGAGCGTAAAGCTGAAAATCTCCCAGTCTATAGTCCCCGGCATGCCGGATCTCTTTACGAATGAATTTTCTGGACTGTAACGTCAGGCAAGAAGAAAGGCATGACGAGGCAGTGGAAAAGATAGAAAGGAATCATCTGAAAAAAAGAAACGGAAGCACTGGAACCGTAAAATGATTGAAGAGTTTCCCGTGCTTGAAACAGAGGTGATAGAGCCGGACGGTGTGGACCTGTCCTTATATCGTAGAATAGGGGAAGAGGTAACTCGGGTTGTCAGGCACAAACTGGGGATGCTTTATGTAAAGGAAATCAATGCGCTCAAGGACAACATGCAGCTTCCATCCGAGGGACAGAAAAGTGTGGAGGTTGCTCCCATGCCGCTGATGCCTGTCGACAAGTGCATCGCTGATTCCCAGTCTGCTTGCTGAAATCCTGCTCCATAAATATTCATAACTGTCAATATAAAAAATTAATAATCTAACAACGAAATTTCAAGAAGCTCTAAATCAGGAATGAATATACTCAATGTGGGTAACTGAGAAGATACATGATGAGAATAAAACTAGAATAAATCTCTAATTGTTTGTTGGACAAAGTAAGCTCTTTCATTTGGATTATGCACTATATTTCTGCTTTTATTCCATATTATATATCATTTATTATTATAAATGGTCGGAAATTAACACAATATGGAATGAAAACAGGGTTTTATGGGGTTATTGAGTGCTGACAGGCGGTTTCTCCCTGTATTGAGTAGGGGAGCAACCTGTATGCTGTTTGAATACAGTACTGAAATATCTGGCGGTTGAGAATCCTGTCTTATCTGCTATGTCATTGACGCTGAGTTCTGTATGGAGAATAAGCCAGATAGCTCTCTCCATACGTATTTGGGTTATATAGTCATTGGCTCCCATATCTGTCAATGCTTTTAGCTTATTGTATAAAGAAGCTCTGCTGATTCCTATTTTGTCGCAAATGAATGGAATACCCAACTGTTCGTTATCCAGATGTTCTGTGATTATCTGGTTCAGGCGATTTAAAAATTCTTCATCGGCAGAACTGAAGGTGCCTTCCTCGGGTGGCGGCAGAGGGCCGATGTCTGTATAACGGGTACGCATCCGTTCCCGGTTATGCAGTTGGCTACAGATAATCGCATATAGCATACTTACTTCAAAAGGTTTTGTGACGTAGGCGTCTGCTCCGTTTTTATAACCATATAGTTGGCTTTCTTCGTCATTACGTGCAGTGAGCAGTATAACCGGGATATGGCTTATTTCCAAATCTTCTTTTATTTGTTTACATAGCTCATAGCCGTTCATACGGGGCATTTGGATATCGCTTACAACTATATGAGGACGTTTTTTCCGGCAAAGACGCAATGCTTCCTCTCCATCGGCGGCTACCCATATTGTTTTAAACCGGTCTTTCAGGCTGTTGCCAGATAATCGGTCAGGTCTTTGTTGTCATCTACTACTAATAAGGTATGGTTTGGGGCTGTTTTATTTTCTTCCTGTTGTTTGGGAATACTTTCTGTTTCTTGCGTGGGTGCCAGAAGTGTATTCAGATATTCTTGTGGGTGCAGCGTGATATTTCCCGGTTCGGTATTTAATGGAAGTTCGAACCAGAAAGTGGCTCCCGGGCTTCCGAAATTCTTGTTGTCGTAGGCTCCAATGTTGCCTCCGTGTTGTTCGACCAGTATTTTAGAATAGGACAATCCGATTCCTGTGCCGGGACGACTGTTGTTGCCTTGGTAAAAGCGGACAAAGAGATTGTTGGTATCCACATCTTTCAGTCCCGGACCTTGGTCGGAAATGGATATGCGTACTCTTGTCTTGTCTTCCGACAAACGGGTTGAAATACTGATTGTACTCTCATCGGGAGTATATTTCAATGCGTTAATTAATAGATTGGTCAGGATAGTAGTACATTTTTCTTTGTCGAAGCACAAGGTCTGAATCTCCGGTTCAGGTTGATAGACGAGCGTGATGCCCCTGACGGAGGCTTCTGGTTTAAAATCGGAAATCAGTTGCTCTGCCCATTCATCCAATTGTATGCTCTGGACATGGAGTGTGCTTTGTCCTACTTCCATCTTGCGAACATTCAGAACAGTATTCAGAATGTTCTTCATCCGTTCAGATTGTTTACAGATGCTTTGGATCAACGGATAATTTTCGTTGTCGGCGGTAAGTTTATCCATTAGTTGTTTCAAGGGTGCATGTATCAAGGTCAGTGGAGTCCGGAGCTCATGGCTGATATTGATAAGAAAGCGTACTTTTTCTTCGTATACCTGCTGCTCATGTTCTTTCATTGCCCACTTTAACTTGGTTTCTTTGTTACGCAATAACAGGATGAAAATGAGGATAACGCTAACGAAGATAAAAAGGGTGCAACTTAGGATGAACCAGCCAGATTTATACCAAGGAGGCAGTACTATCAGGGTAAGAATATCATAGTCTGCTGTCCAGTCACCGTTGCGGGTACTGCAGGCGGCTTTTATGTGATAACTGCCTGTTGGCAGGCTGCTTAAGTTTATTTCCGGTAAATAAGAATAGATGTTTTGTCCGTTCAGTCCTGTAATGGTGTATCTATACATGGGTTTGCGGAAAATATCCTTATTACGGGTGATGATTTTGATGATGATCGGTTTGCTTTTTTCATTGACACTGAGTTGGTGGTCATTTGATATCCGGTCGTAGACACGTTCTCCGCCCACTAGGATGTCGGCCAGTTGAAGAGTGGGGAGAAGTGCCGGTTCGTCAGGTAAGTGCCGGTTGATATGTAGTAAGCCGTTTACACCTCCCATATAGATATCTCCGGAGGAAGAGAGTAACCGGGGTTTCTCCAGATATTCGTTTTGTACCACTCCGTCCGGTTCACCGAATAAGATGAATTTCTTTTCTTTAATCAGATATGCGAATAATTTTTCTTCCGTTCCTATCCATACACGCCCTTGCCGGTCACAAATGAGTGAGCTTATTTCATTAATCAGGGTATTGGGGACAAGGGTGTATTGCTTGGTAACCGGATTATAATAACTTAAACCATAGTTACTGCCTATCCATAGCAATCCGTTCTCGTCTAGTGAGACAGAATTGAACACGGTGTCTGTTTGACAGGTAAATATAAGCTCCAGTTCGTTGAGGCTGGAGTTTATTTTATAGATATGTTCCAAATCGTGCAGATAGCAATCCTCTCCTGTGCTGTTTATAGGTAACAACGTACCGACAATATCAGTGATGCCTTTTCCTTTGGTGATGGGAATGAATTGTTTTTTATCAATATGGTATTTATAAGGTGTTTCGGATAACATCAAAATGGTTTCAGGAGTATTTTGATATACATTGACTGTTTTTCCCCGATGGCATAAAATATCATTAATGCTGTCGTTGATAATGACAAGTGGCTGATATCGGTGGGTTTCTTTATGAAAGACAAACAAGCCTTGGCTGAATAGCGAAACCAGTAGATGGTTTTTGTCCATGCCGGTGATGGAAGCTACCTTTTCTTCCCAGGTAGAAAGTATGTGATGAAACTTTCCGGTGGCCGGGTCGAAGAGGTTGATACCGCTCCGTCTGTTCCGATCCATATTTGGTTGTCATTGTCTTGATAAATGGACAGGATTGTTTTCTCGCTCAGCCCGTAATTCTGTCCCAGCAGCACGTCTTGATAAGTTTTCATTCCTACCTCTTTAATATTGATTAATCCGTTGCGTACACTTCCCGCCCACATATTGTTGCTTTTGTCGTTATATAGACAAAGAATAGAGTTGGCAGGCAAGGAGTAACGATCTCCCGGAATATACCTCAATGTCGATATCTTGCCGGTCTGCGGATTGAGAATATGGATTCCTCCGCCGTCTGTACCCATCCATATTTGTCCATTATGCTCTTCTAATGATAGCACTACATTGGTTTTGAGAGGAGAATTTTGTGTATGATAGGTCTGTAATTGTTTTCCATTACGGCCATAACAGCTTACTCCCTGATTGTAATGAGCTACCCATACATTTCCTTTTCTATCAATCAACAATGAGATAATCTGTTCACTGTTGAAGGGAACAGGACGGGTGTTGCCCGTAGCGATATCAATAAATAAAGCTTTTGCCCATCGGTTGGTGGCTAGGAGAGTGTGGGAATCCCATTGGTAAAGATTGGAAATATGATACTTGCCGTTCGGTTTCAACGTATGGAACAGGTTGATAATATGGTCTTCATAGTTGTATTTGTATAGTCTTCCTCTTCCCCCGAAGATTACTCCGTCCTCCCATAGGCAAAGAGAACTGGCTATTACCGGATTGTTGTCTTTATCCCGTACAAGGATAAAATTGTCTTCTATTTCATTGTAGCGGAATACTCCCTTTTCTGTGATGACCCAAATGGTATGTTCTTCATCTTCCAAAATATGTGTGACATTACCGCGCAGATATCTTCGCTGTTCGTAACCGTCGAATCGTCCGATTCCTGAGCGTGTCCCTATCCAGACATATCCTTTTTCCTGACTGACTTCCATACAGCGTACCATGGAGGAAAGTCCGTTTTGAGAGGGAATTTGTTGGAAAAAGTATTGTTTGGCTTCTGATATAGAATGTAATAGAATGAATAGAAGGAGCAAGGACAGGATTCGTATGTTGTGGGCAGATGTTTTCATTACTTACTCAAGGTTTGGGAACAAAAATAGTTGATTGTCTTGAATAACACAACAAAAAGACGATGAATAATGTGGACAACCGATAAAAATCTCTTTTTTGCTGATTAATCCCTGTCTGCTCCTTCGTTTCCTTTATTTTTTATAGCATCATAAACAGCTTTTGCCATCACCTTCGCTCCTTCTTCATTGGGATGGATATGATCGGGGAATAATTCCGGCATTCCATCCATTGCGCTGTGAAGGTCAATGACAGGCAGCTTGTTTTTCTTGGCAACCTTCTTAATCATAGGTATAATCTCTTTTGAGATGATATCATCATTAATGCTTTCTCCGGTAAGATATGCCTTTGAAGGATAGCATAGATAGATTTCAGGTTGTGAGGGAAGGGCTTTAAAGGCGTCAATCATGGTCTGTGTATCTTTTATGAAATCTGCTTTATATACCCAGTTAAATGACTTGCTGTCATTAGTTCCTAGTTTGATAACAACGATATTGGGGTTGAACGCCAATGCTTGTTGATAAGCTTGTTCTTTCATATAAGGGTGATCACCTTTATTCAGCATAGTACGTGCGCTGACTCCAAAGTTTTTCACCCAGTATTTATCTCCTAACAAACGGCCTAGAACGGCGGGGTAGCTATCGTGGCTCCGGTTTTTGATTCTTGCTCCGTAAGTAATGCTGTTGCCTACACAGGCTACACGGACAGCATCTTTACGGGGAGCTTTGAAACTGCGCAACCAGGCAGATAAATCGTTTAACATCTCATTCTTGTAAATGAAGTTTTCGCGGATACCCCAGCCATGTCCGCCACTGGCATAAATATGGAGTACGGCTGGTACATGATTCTTGTGTAGCCCTAGGTAATAATTTACTCCATTGGCAGGAGGAACTGTCTTGTCATCGTCACTGTAGGCGATAAAGGCGCGGGGAGTTTCTTTGGTTACTTGTTTCTCATTGGAAAATTCGGTTTCCAGTTCGGCGGAAGCGTCTTTACCTAAAAGATTATCGTGAGACCCTATGTGAGTATAGGATTTATCCATGGTGATGACAGGATAGAATAGGATTTGAAAGTTAGGGCGGAGTTCGGGGCGGGTATGTGTGGCGATGGTTGAAGCTAGATGCCCTCCGGCAGAGGAGCCCATTATACCTATATCATATGGATTCAGATTCCATACATCGGCACTGTCGCGTGCCATTTTCATGGCAGCTTCGGCGTCCGAGATGGGGAGAGTGCGGTCACCATGAGGCATCCTATATTTCAGTACAATCAGTGCGATGCCTTGTTTGTTGAAGTAAGGTGCCCAGTCATAGCCTTCGTGGTTGACAGCCAGTCCGCCATATCCGCCACCCGGACAGGCTACTATGGCACGGCCTGTCGCTAGCTCGGGAGCCGGAAGGAAGACGCGGAGCGAAGGGGTGTCAATATCAAACGGTTGGGGAGCCTTTTGGGCGGCCAAGGGAAAAGAGGCTGATAAGAAGAACAGCAGGATTGTTAAAATAGAAAGTTTTAGTTTCATAATATATTGATTAATGGATAAAAACATATTTGGAGATACAAAGATACTTGTTTTTGTATTTGGGTCGGTTGTCATTGTCTTTAAAAAAACAATAGCCAGGTTTCCGACTTTGTTTATTCCTCCTCCAAAATTGACTATTTCTCGGTGAAATGGACCTTTTTAGCTAATTTTGGACTTAAAAATAGTGATTATTGTACCTCTTATACCTCTGTTTTCCTCTACATTTGCCACAAATTAAAATAATGTTAACTATCATAAATTACTAATTTAAATTTAATTCTATGAAGAAGAACCTCTTTAACGTTTTTCTAGTGTGTGTCTTCTGTATGGCAGCAATTCCAGATATGTTTGCCCAGCAGATAAAAGTAACAGGTAAAGTTACTGATAGTACTAACGAGGGGATGCCCGGTGTGAATGTACAAGTGAAAGGTACAACCACGGGAACCATTACAGATTTTGATGGCAATTATTCTATTGATGTCCCTGACTCCAAATCTACATTAGTGTTTTCTTTTATTGGCTATGTGACCCAGCAATTGCCGGTAGGAGGGAAAAAAGTATTGAATGTTCAGTTGAAAGATGATACTCAGACATTGGATGAAGTAGTGGTAGTGGCTTATGGTACGGCAAGAAAGAGTGATTTGACCGGTGCTACCGCCAGCTTGCGTCCGGATGCTAACGATGCTTCTAAAACAGCTTCTTTTAATAATCTGTTGCAAGGTAAGGTGGCGGGGCTGAATGTAACTTCATCTATGGCTGCTCCGGGAGCTGCCAGTTCTGTGACAATTCGTGGCGCTAACTCATTGCGTGGAGATAACCAGCCTCTGTATGTTATTGATAATGTCCCGCAATCTTCCACCGGGGAATTTGCAGAATCGGCTATGGGTGGCGGTGATTTCCAAATTGCGCAAGATCCTTTAAGTGCTTTGAATCCTGCGGATATTGAAGATATCACTGTATTAAAAGATGCCTCGGCTACGGCAATTTATGGTTCCCGAGGTGCGAATGGTGTTATTATCATTACGACTAAAAAAGGGAAGGCAGGTAAGGCTAAAGTAAACGTGACTGCAAACTTTACTATTGCGGACGCCCGTAACCTGCATAATATGTTGAATCTGGAACAATACGCTGCTTATGCCAATATGAAGGCTAATTCCGGCGAGGAAAAGTACTATCCGCAAGCAAATGGCGAGATGCATTATGTGTATGGTGAAAACTTGGATAAATATAAGAAAGATCCTACCAACCCTGAATACTATCGTGTCTTGAGTTATAAGAACTGGCAGAAAGAAGCCTATTCATCCGCTTTCTCTCAAGTTTATTCTGCATCGGTCAGCGGAGGATCGGATGCAATGACTTATTATGTTTCGGGTGGCTTTAAGGATATAAAAGGTATTGTAAGTAATACAGGTATTAAACAAGGTGATTTGCGTGCAAACCTTACGGCTAACCTTTCAAAGTCCGTTACTATGGCACTTGCTCTGAATGGATCTATCAAACAAAATGATATGATGACCGGAGGTAATACGACAGGTGGTATTGCCGGTTCATTGGCACGTACAGTACTGGATACAGCTCCTTATGAAATTCCGGCAGACGACCCGACATTACAAACGGACATGGATGCAAAAACTACTGTTTATAGCTGGCGGGATGACTATGATGATATAACGGATGATAAAAGCTTTGGCGGTAGTCTGGATTTGAAATGGAATATTTGCAAATATCTTTCGTATAATCTTCGTGCCGGGGGAAATGTGAATATAAACGAACGTGCTCGTTGGTATGGTATGCAGCTCACTATCGGTGCTAATGATCAAGGTGTGCTAGCCATGGCTAACTTGAATAAGACCAATTATAATATAGAAAACTTATTGAATTTAAATATTGACTTGGCGAAAGGTATTCATCTGGGAGCTACTGCTGGTGTAACTTATGACGGACATACATTCTTGAATAAGAATGTGAAGGGTACTCGTTTCTCTAATTTTGACTTACGTACAAAAGGGTTACACCTTGCTTCTGTGAAGACTCATGAACAACCTACCCAAAAGGATTATCAGTTACTGTCTTATCTAGGTCGTATCAATCTTTCTGCTTATGATAAATATTTGCTTACTGCATCTGTACGTGCGGACGGATCAAGTAAATTCAAAAAGGGTAACCGATGGTCTTACTTTCCTTCCTTCTCTTTAGCTTGGCGTATGGAGCAGGAAGAATTTATGAAGAATATTAACTGGTTGAATCAAATGAAAATACGTTTAGGTTTTGGTGTTACAGGCAATCAGGGCATTAATCCTTATGCTACTTTCTCTGATTATTCACAAATAATAGATTATGCAAAAGCCACAGGGGATCAGATTTTGGCAATGGCGGTAAGCAATTTGCAGAATGACGGGTTGAAGTGGGAACGTACATCTTCTTGGAATGTGGGTTTTGATTTTGCTTTTTCAACAGCCGTCTGTCAGGATCAGTAGATGTATATCAGAAAAAACTAATGATTTGCTTATTTCGCGTTCATTGCCTGCTTCCAGTGGTTTTGCAAGTGTGATGTTGAATCAAGGTTCGTTGAAAAACAAAGGTGTTGAAATTAGTTTGAATGGAGATATTCTCCGTAACTTGAACGGTTGGAGTTGGAGTTTGGGTGGAAACATTGGTTTTAATAAATCAAAAATTGGTGATCTGGGTTTTGCACCGACAGATTTTGGAACCTTGAAAAATGTGCGTGGATATCAGGGAACTTCTATAGGGGATCATTTTGGTATTGCTAATCTTTTCATTGCAGGTGAGGCACCGGGATTGTTCTTCGGATATAAGACTCAAGGTATTATTCAGCCGGAAGATATTGTAGATGGAAAAGTTGCTTATACGGCTGCTGACGGATCAACCAAATATTATTCCAGTTCTGTGGCCAATGACTTGGGAGCCGGTAATATAAAAGCGGTGGATATGAATGAGGATGGTGTTGTGGATGAAAAGGATAAAACCATTTTAGGCAATCCGAATCCGGACTTTACTTATGGTTTCCAAACTCGTATTGCCTGGAAAGACCTGTCTGTCTCGGCTTCTTTTAATGGTGTGCATGGTAATCAGATATTGAATACGAATATCCGTTATTATACGCCCTCTCGGCAAGCTGGTAATTTGACACAAGAAGCATTCCGGAATATCTGGACGGAAGAAAATCATTCAAATCTTTATCCGTCGGCTACGGCGAATGTAAAGAACGTGGTTTATGACCGTTATATTGAGGATGGAAGTTACTTGCGTTGTTCGGATATCACTTTGAATTATACATTGCCAAAATCTTGGATGAAGAAAATCGGCTTTCAGAATATAGGTGTATTTGCTTCGGTTAAAAATGCATTTGTCATCACTAATTACAGTGGATACGATCCGGAAATCAATTCGTTTGCTTTTGATGGATTACGCCCGGGCATTGATATGAATGCATTTCCAAGCCAACGTTCTTATGTCTTTGGATTAAATGTGGCCTTTTAAATAGTTTAACCGATAATTTTTTTTGTAAAATGAAAAAACTAAAATATATATTTTTATTAGCAGGTGCTTTGTTATTGGCATCCTGCGAATCGTGGCTGGATGAAGACCCGCAATATACGATAAATACAAAAACTCAGTTTAGTACTGTGGAAAATGCCAAACAGGCTTTGATGGGATGTTACGGATATATGTCGGCTGATAATGCTTATGGCCAGGCATGGCAGGAAGTAACATTTGGATATTGTGGTTTTGGATGGTCACAAACAAATGGCAGTTCTACAGATTTATTGGTCTCTATGGACGGAGGAATTGATGAAACTATAAACACAATGGCGTGGAGAGGGATGTATAAAGTGATTGGTGAAACAAATGCATTCATTGCCAATATTGCCGATAGTCCGTTAGAATCGGCTGATAAATTGCCAATGGAAGCGGCTGCTCGTTTTTTGCGTGCATTGGCTTATTACAATTTGGCAGTTACCTATGGAGATGTACCTTTAAAGACCACTCCCTCTGCTCATGACGGAGTAGCTGTTCCTCGTTCTCCTAAAAATGAGGTCTTTGAATTGGTACGTACTGACTGGGAGTTCGCTTATGAGAATTTACCGGAAAAAGATGATGACGGTTTTGCAACGAAGTGGGCAGCGAAAGCGTATCTAGGAAAACTTTATCATACTTTGGGCTGTCAGGGTGATAATACGGCTTGGGAGAAGGCGAAAGCGTGTTTTGATGAGGTAATGCCTAAATACCGGCTGGCGGATAAATTCAGTGATTTGTTTGTTGATTATGTACAAGGTTCTCCGGAATCTATTTTTCAATTGAATTTTGCACTTGCAGGTTCTACCACCGTAACCGGGGTAGCTGGCTGGTCGCTCCTAATGGCTCTTGTAATGGGCAGGCTTGGGACCGCATACGTGCTTCAAAAGCTTTGTATGATTATTTTTGGGCTACTTATCCCGGTGATCCACGTATTGAAAGCACATTCCTGACTTATTGGAAGTCTTATGCCGGAGTAGGAAAAGGTGAGAAACCTAAAGAGGAGCCTATAGCTTCGGCACGCGATACTGTATATGCATATCCTTATTTTACATATACCATTGGAGGAGAAGAAAAACCTGCCGGATGGAAGAAACCCAAGTTGTATGTAGGACGGATTCCTTACGAGAAATTAGCTGATCCGGCTAGTCCGAAAGCTGAAGAACTTTATGCTATGATTGCCGATACGGCTACTGCGACTCCCGCTGAAAAAGGGTATTTGAAAGGCTTGTTGTCTTTGTTGGAAAATGCGACAAAAAAGCCATCTACCAATACAAAGTCATGGCCCTATTTCAAGAAACCGTGGGATCCTGAGCAGAGTGGTAATAACAGTCATAAGAATTTAATTTTGTATCGTTATGCAGATATGTTACTGATGGCAGCGGATGCATATAATGAATTGGGGCAGACTGATAAGGCGATAACATTTGCCAATGAGGTGCTGAAGAGAGCGCGTCAATCAGGAAACGCGTCTCAGCCGGCTGACTGGAGGAGTGGCTTGTCTAAAGAACAAGTGCGTGAGAAAATTTATTTTGAACGTATTTTTGAAGGTGCCGGTGAACCGGAAATGTATCAGAAAATGCGTTTACGCGGCACAGAGTTTCTGAAAAAAGCTTTTGAGGTCAACAATGGGCATGGAATTATTCAAGAATCAGTGGCCAATAATCCTAAACGGAACGGCAATTGGGGAGAACGTATTTTTAATGATGGAAATTTGAATGATGAAAATTTCTTGAAGAAAAATTTATTGCTCCCGGTTCCGAAAGATGAGATAGACACCAATTCAGCTCTTGACTATAGTGACAATAATTATGGTTATACTAATTAAGGAAATATGATAGAACGCTTTATTCAATAGGTCTTTATTGGATTTTTCCGGATGCAGGGCGCACCTGCGCCTTGCATCTGTTTTTTTCTTGTCTGTAACCTGTTTCTGGACATTCTCAGATATAAAATAGTCATTTCCAGACAAGAAACAATAATATAACTTGTATCTTTGCGGATGTTAATTCTTTGCTTATTTAAATTTATGAATATGAACAACCTACAATCAGGATTATTTTTTTCTTTGACCGGCATTACTGCTGTGGCATCTCTGTCATCATGCGCTTCACAAAAGAAAACTGAGGAGCAGAAACCTTACAACATCGTGTATATAATGACCGATGACCATACTGCCCAGATGATGAGTTGCTATGACAAGCGTTATATGGAAACGCCCAACCTTGACCGCATTGCTAATGATGGAGTGCGTTTTACAAATAGTTTTGTGGCCAATTCATTGAGTGGTCCCAGCCGTGCCTGCATGATTACCGGCAAGCATAGTTGTGCTAATAAATTCTATGATAATACCACTTGTATATTTGATGGTTCGCAACAGACTTTTCCGAAGCTGCTGCAACAGGCCGGATACCAGACCGCCTTATCGGAAAATGGCACTTAGAGAGTTTGCCCACAGGTTTCAATTATTGGGAGATTGTACCCGGACAAGGTGATTATTATAATCCGGATTTTATTACGCAAGACAATGACACCATTCAAAAACATGGGTATATAACCAATCTCATTACTGATGATGCCATAGACTGGATGGAGAACAAACGAGATAAGGACAAACCTTTTTGTATTTTAATTCATCACAAGGCTATTCATCGCAACTGGCTGGCAGATACTTGTAACTTGTCTTTGTATGAAGATAAAACTTTTCCGTTGCCCGATAATTTCTTTGATGATTATGAAGGACGCCCTGCGGCAGCGGCACAGGAAATGAGCATCGTGAAGGATATGGATATGATTTATGACCTTAAGATGCTTCGCCCCGATAAACAAACCCGTTTGAAGGCTCTTTATGAAAATTATATCGGACGTATGGATGAGGGGCAGCGTGCGGCATGGGATAAGTTTTATGGTCCCATTATTGATGACTTTTATAAAAAGAATCCTCAGGGTAAAGAACTGGCCGATTGGAAGTTCCAGCGCTATATGCGTGACTATATGAAAACAGTGAAATCGTTGGATGATAATGTAGGCCGTGTACTGGATTATCTGAAAGAAAAGAATATGCTGGACAATACCTTGGTGGTTTATACTTCAGACCAAGGCTTCTATATGGGAGAACATGGTTGGTTTGACAAACGCTTTATGTACGAAGAATCCATGCATACTCCGCTTATAATGCGGTTGCCCAAAGGTTTCGACCGGAAAGGTGATATTACAGAATTAGTGCAAAACATAGATTATGCACCTACTTTTCTGGAATTGGCAGGTGCTCCTGTTCCTGAAGATATCCAAGGTGTTTCGTTGCTTCCACTGTTGAAAGGAGAAAAACCTGTTGATTGGCGCAAATCATTGTATTATCATTTTTATGAATATCCGGCAGAACATATGGTGAAACGTCACTATGGTGTACGTACAGAGCGTTATAAATTAATTCATTTCTATAATGATATTGATGTATGGGAATTGTATGATTTACAGGCAGACCCTACGGAAATGCACAATCTTTATGGTCAGAAAGAATATGAATCGGTTGTGACGGAGCTGAAGGCTGAATTGGCAAGATTGCAGGAGCAGTATAATGATCCGGTACGCTTTTCACCCGATAGAGACAAAGAATAAGAAAAATAGCATATATCATGAAATACGCTTGTTTGATTTTGCTATGGTCGTTATTTGCGACTATGGCCTTACCTGTTGACAACCTAATCCAATCTATATCTATTGTTCCCTGCCCGGAGAGTATTACTCCGGGTACAGGTTATTTTACTTTCTCCGGAAAAACAGACTTTACGGTAGAAAATGAGGAGCAGGCAGAGGTTGCACGCTGTTTCTCTGCTCTTTTTACCCAGGCGGCCGGATTTACTCCTTGTGTGAAGGTTGGAGAAAAGAAGGGAAAATCAGTTTCCTTACCGATGACGCATTAAAGAGTGAGGCGTATCATCTGGAAATAACTCCCAGGCAGATAATAGTTAAAGCTTCAGATACAAAAGGTTTCTTTTATGCCTTGCAGACTATTCGTCAGTTATTGCCTGCTTCCATTGAGGGCACAGCGGTGGCGGAAACTGCGGATTGGAGCGTGCCGGCTATGACAATCAAGGATGAACCTCGTTTCGGATATCGTGGATTGATGGTGGATGTAGCCCGCTTTTTTACTCCGAAAGAGAATCTGTTTCGTATTATCGATTGTATGGGAATGTTGAAAATTAATACCCTGCATCTGCATTTGGTGGATGATAATGGTTGGCGTATTGAAATAAAGAGATATCCTTTACTCACTGAAATCGGTTCACGGCGTGTAGATCGTCCTGGAAAATCTTTTCCGGAGCGTCGTAATCCCCGGCAGGGTGAACCGACTGTAGAAAAAGGATTTTACACACAGGAGGATATCCGTGAGATAGTGGCGTATGCCGCCCGACATCAGGTTGAAGTGATTCCTGAAATTGAAATGCCGGCTCATAGTAATGCTGCGTTGGCTTCTTATCCGTTGTTGGCTTGTCCTGTGGTCGATAAATTTATCGGTGTCCTTCCAGGATTGGGAGGAAATCATGCGGATGTGATCTTCTGTGCAGGAAACGATAGTGTGTTCACTTTCTTGCAAGGGGTGATTGACGAGGTGGTGGAGTTGTTTCCCTCCAGGTATATTCATTTGGGTGGGGATGAGGCTCGGAAAACGCATTGGAAGGAGTGTCCGCTTTGTCAGGAGCGTATGCGACAGGAAGGCTTGGAGGACGAAGAAGCGTTGCAAGGTTATTTTATGGCGAGAATGAGTAAATATGTACAAAGCAAAGGGAAAGAAGCCATGGGCTGGGATGAACTGACCAATACCCGGATTCCCGACGGAGCAATTATTTATGGTTGGAGAGGCTACGGTCAGGCTGCCGTCAAGGCAGCGGAGCAAGGGCATAGGTTTGTCATGACTCCTGCACGTATCATGTATTTGATTCGTTATCAGGGACCGCAATGGTTTGAACCTTTGACCTATTTTGGGAATAATACATTGAAGGATGTATATAGGTATGAACCGATACAGAAAGAATGGAGTCCGGAGGTACGTTCCTTGCTGATGGGAGTACAGGCTTCTATGTGGACTGAGTTTTGCAATAAACCGGAAGATGTGGAATATCAGCTGTTCCCTCGTCTGGCTGCTTTAGCCGAAGTGGCTTGGACACAGCCTTGGCATTAAAAATTGGAGAAGTTTTTTGGTAGCAATGGATAAATTCAACGAGCATCTGTCTGCTAAAGGGATTGTGTTTGCCTGTTCCATGTATAATATACAACATACGGTAACCCCTGTAAATGGAAAGCTACAGGTGAAACTGGAATGTGAACGTCCTGATGTGGAAATCCGTTACACAATGGATGGTAAGGAGCCGACAGACCGGTCTCTGCTATATAAGAGCCCGTTGGTGGTGACCGGTACACAAACTATAAAGTGTACGACTTATAGAGCAGGTCGGCAGATGGGAAAAACATTGACATTGCCTTTGGTTTGGAATAAGGCTACCGCCAAACCTGTTTTAGGAAATACACAGGCTGGGAAGATTTTAGTAAATGGTATACGTGGCAGCTTGCGCCAGTCGGATTTCGAATGGCATTCATGGGAAAGCAGTGATTCTGTCGCTTTTACTATAGATTTGCAAAAGAAGGAGTCGCTTCGTTCTGTATCAGTGGGATGCATAACGAATTATGGCATGGCTGCCCATAAACCGGCAGATATTGAAGTGTGGGTCTCAAATGATAATCGGGATTATCGTAAAGTATCCGGTAAACAGTTCACGGATGGAGAGATTTTCCGTGAAGGGACTTTCAAAGAGGATGTGGTACTTGATTTGAATAAGGAAATTGGCCGTTATGTGCGGATTATTGCTAAAGGAGCCGGAGAGTGTCCTGCAACTCATGTACGCCCCGGACAAGAGGCAAGGATTTATTTTGATGAGGTAATGATAGAATAAATAGATATATGAGAAATACATTATTATATTTTTTGGCTGCTCTGGTTATATTTCCAGTAATGGCGCAACAACAACCCGAATGGCAGAGCCAATATGCTGTCGGACTGAACAAACTGGCCCCTCATACTTATGTGTGGCCTTATCAAACCGTATCTGATATCCGTAACGGAGATTATGAATCTTCTCCTTATTACATGAGTCTGAACGGTAGTTGGAAATTCCATTGGGTAAAGAATCCCGATAACCGTCCGAAGGATTTTTATAAACCGGAGTTTTATACAGGAGGATGGGTGGATATTCAGGTTCCCGGCAATTGGGAACGTCAAGGATATGGAACAGCTATTTATGTAAACGAAACCTATGAGTTCGATGACAAACTGTTCCATTTTAAAAAGAATCCGCCTTTAGTTCCATATAAAGAGAATGAAGTCGGTTCCTACAGACGTACCTTTACAATTCCTGCCGATTGGGAAGACCGCCGTGTAGTTATCTGTTGTGAAGGAGTGATTTCTTTTTACTATATTTGGGTGAACGGACATCTGTTGGGCTATAATCAAGGTTCAAAGACACCGGCCGAATGGGATATCACTGATAAATTGAAGAAAGGTGAGAATACGGTGGCATTGGAGGTTTACCGTTGGAGCGCCGGATCGTATTTGGAGTGCCAGGATATGTGGCGGTTGAGTGGTATTGAACGTGATGTGTATCTTTACAGCACTCCTAAACAGTATATAGCCGATTATAAAGTAACCTCTTCTTTAGACAAACAACAATATAAAGAAGGTATTTTCGGTTTGGAAGCTACCATTGAAGGGCCTTCTACTTCCATGACTACCTTTGCTTACCGACTGGAAGATAAAACCGGTAAGGCGGTTCTGCAAGGTGAATATCCTATCAAATCGAAGGGATTGAGCCATTTCTTGAAGTTGGATGAACAAAGTTTGCCGGATGTGGAAGTCTGGAGTGCTGAGCATCCGAATCTTTATACACTGATCTTGGAATTGAAAGATGTAACAGGTAAAGTAACGGAACTTACCGGATGTGAAGTAGGTTTCCGCACTTCGGAAATTAAGGACGGACGTTTTTGCATCAATGGTGTGCCGGTTTTGGTAAAGGGAACGAACCGTCATGAACATTCCCAATTAGGACGGACTGTAAGCAAGGAACTGATGGAAAAGATATCAAATTGATGAAACAGCATAATATCAATACGGTCCGCAATTCGCACTACCCTACCCATCCTTATTGGTATCAGCTTTGTGATCGTTATGGACTTTATATGATAGATGAAGCTAATATTGAATCACACGGCATGGGGTATGGACCTGCTTCATTGGCCAAAGATTCCACTTGGTTGCCTGCCCACATGGATCGTATCCAACGTATGTATGAGCGTTCCAAGAATCATCCGGCTATCGTCATCTGGTCATTGGGGAATGAAGCCGGAAACGGTATTAATTTCGAACGTACATATGACTGGATGAAGTCAGTGGAGAAAAGTCGTCCTGTACAATATGAACGGGCCGAACAGAATTATAATACCGATATCTATTGCCGTATGTATCGCAGCGTGGAAGAACTCATGGCCTATGCCCGCCAGACAGAACCTAAAGTCTATCGTCCTTTCATCATGACAGAGTATCTGCATACTATGGGTAATAGTGGCGGAGGATTAAAGGAATATATGCATGTATTCGAAACCGAACCGATTGTTCAGGGAGGTTGTATCTGGGATTGGGTGGATCAATCTTTCCGCGAGATAGATAAGGATGGTAAATGGTATTGGAGTTATGGTGGGGATTATGGTCCGAAGGATGTGCCCAGTTTTGGCAATTTCTGTTGTAACGGGTTGGTCAATGCAGTCCGCGAACCGCATCCGCACCTCATTGAAGTGAAGAAGGAGTATCAATATATCAAATCGGCACTGACCGATCCTAAGAAGCTGACAGTGGAAGTCAAGAACTGGTATGACTTTACCAATTTGAATGCCTATACGTTGCACTGGCAGGTCATGGGGGATGATGGGAAAGTGATAGCAGAAGGAACTCGAAAAGCAGACTGTGCCCCTCATGAGGCTGTAACATTCTCTTTGGGTGCTGTAAAGTTGCCTTCTACGATTCGTGAGGCTTATTTAAATCTGTCTTGGACGCCTGATAAGGCAACTCCCTTTATTGGAACTCATGACGAAGTGGCCTATGACCAGTTTGTACTGTCTGCCAACAAAGGGTACCGTGCGCCGGAAATCAAATTGGCTGATAAGGTGAAGATAGATATTGATCCTGCAACCGGCGCTTTACGCTCTTATATATATAAAGGTAAAGAGATGCTTTCATCTCCTGTAGTTCTCAGCCTTTATCGTCCTGTTACGGACAATGACAGCAGGGAAAAACAGGAGGAGCCAAAGTTTGGAGGAAAGAAGGTTTGGATAATATGATTCAAAAAGCTACTTTTGTCAAAGCATCTGAAACTGGTGGTAAAGCGGAAGTAGAGTTATGGAATGCTAAAGGCGTAAAGTTGGGAATGGCTACCTTTGTATATATCTTGCAGAGCAATGGTGCATTAAAAGTAAAGACAACTTTCTTGCCGGATACTTCTGCTGTTACTTCATTGGCTAGAGTGGGCCTGGCATTTGAAATGCCGTATGCCTATAACAAGGTTTCTTATTTGGGACGTGGTGAACATGAAACTTATATAGACCGTAATCAGTCTGGATGTATCGGAATTTACCATACAGATGCAGAACGTATGTTCCATTATTATGTGAAGCCCCAGGCTACAGGAAACCGTACGGATGTGCGTTGGATGGAATTGGCGGATGAAGCAGGAGAAGGTTTGTCTTTCCGTTCGGATAAAGTGTTTCTAGTTCTGTGTTATTCCATTTACGGATTCTAATGTAGATAAAGCTACTCATATTAATAAACTTGAGAGAACAGGGATTATAAATGTTCACTTAGATGCGGAACAGTCGGGGGTAGGTACTGCGACTTGTGGTCCGGGGGTATTGCCGCCATATCGTGTTCCGGTGGAGAAGCATACGTTTGAGTTTATGATTTGTCCATTAAAATAACCTAGTAATAAAGAAAAATGAGAAAAACGATTCTAACCGCAGCCTTACTTTGTGCTTTTCTGGGAACTCAGGCACAGGAGTATTATGAGAAACACGTAGCTTTTCCGACAGGAGCGACTACGGCACAGAAGATAGATATGGCTTCCCGCTTGGTGCCTACACCGCAACAGTTGGCATGGCAACAAATGGAATTCACTTGTTTCCTTCATTTTGGTATTAATACTTTACAGGCCGTGAATGGGGAGATGGTAAAGAAGATCCGGCCATTTTCAATCCTACCGAATTGGATTGTGAACAATGGGTAAGAGCTCTGAAGGAAGGTGGCTTCAAAATGGCTATCATTACTGCCAAGCATCACGATGGTTTCTGTTTGTGGCCTACCCGGACAACCAAGCATTCGGTTGCTTCTTCTCCATGGAAAAACGGAAAAGGGGATGTGGTACAGGAACTCCGCAAAGCTTGTGACAAGTATGGATTGAAATTCGGAGTTTATCTTTCTCCTTGGGATCGTAATGCGGAATGTTACGGACAAGGAGAAGCTTATAATAAGTTTTTCATCGAACAGCTGACTGAACTGCTTACCAATTATGGAGAAGTGCACGAGGTATGGTTTGATGGAGCTAATGGCGAAGGACCTAACGGAAAGAAGCAGGAATATGATTGGGACGCTATTTTGAAGACTATCCGTCGTCTTCAACCTAAGGCAGTTACCGCTATCATGGGCGATGATGTGCGTTGGGTAGGTAATGAAGGTGGATTGGGACGTACCACGGAATGGAGTGCAACGGCTTTGATGCCTAATTCTTATCCGGGTTCTGATGAAGTCTATAAGAGATTGGGCATAAATGCTATGTCCAAGGATTTGGGAAGCCGTGAATTGGTATCTAAAGCATCGGATTTGTTCTGGTATCCTTCTGAAGTTGATGTTTCTATCCGTCCGAGATGGTTCTATCATGCCGAACAGGATAATCAAGTTCGTTCACTTGCCAACTTGGTGAATATTTATTATCGTTCTGTGGGTTGTAACTCTGTTTTTGTTGCTGAATATTCCACCCGATAAACGTGGTTTGATGCACGAGAATGATGTGAAACGTATCAAGGAGTTGACGGAATATATAAAAAAGACCTTTGCCGATAATAAAGTTGAGAAGGGAAATAGGATATGGACAGCCAAAGTAGGAGATACGAAAGAATATAAGGTGAGGAAGAATACACTTGTTAATACTTTCTTAATTCAGGAGGATATTACAAAAGGCCAGCGTGTGGAAGGTTTTACAGTAGAAGTGTTTGCCAATGGCGCATGGCATCATGTGGGTGAGGGAACTACGGTGGGATATAAACGGTTGTTGCCTTTCTCAGATAGTTATGCCGAAAAGGTTAGAGTGACAATTACGGGTGCTCGTGGAACCGTCAATATCAGTAACATCGGCTTGTATTATGCTGAACCATTGGTTGATAAAACAATGAAAGTAACCTTGAGTGATGTCCCGGTGGATGGTTGGAAAACAGTGGGCATGGATGCAGCCGCAGCCATTGATGGAAAACAGGAAACTGTTTGGAAAACCGAAACTTTAACTCCCTTGGTGGTTGATATGGGTAAAGAAGTGGAAATAGCCGGTTTTAGTTATGCTCCTGCACAGGAGGAGGATCTGACTGGCACTATCTATAAATACAACTTTTATGTCAGCCGGAATGGTAAGGATTGGATGAAGTGTGACGCTACAGGTGAATTCAGTAATATCATGCATAATCCTGTTCCTTATTTTGTACGTTTCGGAAAGACTTATCCGGCCCGTTATTTTAAATTGGAGCCTGTTACCGAAATAAATAATAAGGCAGTAACTGCTGTTGGTGAGATAGGAGTACTGTTGAAATAAATCAGATTAATATATTTTTTTATTTCAGGAGAAGTTATGTTAAGCCGGGTGAGAGAATCATCTGGGTTTTGACATAACTTCTTTTGTATATAGAGGGCATATGAAGGAATTAGCTAATAATCTGTTAAGAACCTTCCGGATTTTGAGAAAACGTATTATATTTGCATAAACATAACGGACATTCAACTTTTTGATTGATTGTAGAAAGCCTTTGTTTAATCGATATCACTTAAATGAGTAAAATTGAATATGAAAAAAAGCCTGTACTTTCTTTTTATATTAGCCTTGTTCTGTTTGACAGGCTGCAAGGATGCACTTGTCCCGAAACCTATAAAGCTCACTTGCAATATCAATACATTTGACGCTCCTATATCATGTATCAGCCGTTCGACAGCAGATGCGGATAAACTTTATATTGGTCAGGAAGACGGTTGTATCATAGAAAAAGTGAATAATAATTGCCAGACCTATTCCATTAATAGCAACCGGCGTATATATGATATATTGGAATATAGTGAAGATTCTCTGTTTGTGGGAACAAGAGATGCTGGTTTGAAGCTGCTGGCTAAATCCTCTCAGCAGACCCAGACTTACTACATAAAAAATAAGAGGATGAATTATTCGGTATATAGTATGACTTTGGATGATGATAAACAGTGTTTGTATGTGGGGACTAGTAATGGACTGTTTAGATTGAATTTGAAAGATGGTTCCACATCTCATGAACTTACTCCCATTCAACTAGGGAAATGTAGTAAAAACTGTGGGGTGAACAAGGTCGTGATAAAGGAAAAAAGACTATATGTGGCTAGTGAACAGGGGTTGTTCGTTGTCCGTAATCTTGAAACGGATTTTAAACGACCTGTTATAGATTCTCTGGTTACCAATGTCAGTGTTTATAATGATACGGTATATGCTTTGTTGGAAAATTCGGTTTTCAAGATAGCTCCCGATGGAAAAAAGACGTTTGTACACAAAGGACGGTGCTACTTGTATGCTCAAGGCCCCGACAAGGATGAATGGTTTATCAGTGCTAATTCTATACTTTATGTTAAAGACGGTTACACTTTAAAATATGATTTGCCGAATGGAGTCAGTACTATCGCCAGACAGATAGGCTTTATGGGGAAAGACTTTCTGCATCTGGCATGTAAAGAGGCTATGCTTTCTTTTGCCTTGCGGCAGAACTCGGCAGATTTAGACAATAATGTATTGGCGGTTAGTGATAAAAGGACGGGAGACTCCATTTTCTTTATTACCGATGATCTTCGTTTACATCTGTATAAGTTCGTCTATAATCATCCGGAATTCAAATCAAAGTCTTTAGGAAAGATTGAAGGTTTGGATATTGTGGGTAATGATATTATAAAATTTTTGGAAACCAGTCCTAATACTTTCTTTCTTGCTACGCGTAAGAAACTTTATAAGATTAAAAGCAATAGAGCGGAGTGTCTTTTGCAGTTCAGTAACACGAAAGAGCAGAATAATATCACTTCTCTTTATTATTCCACCGCGGAACATTGTCTTTATGTGGGTACTAGGGAATATTTAGGTATTATAGATGAACAGCAGGACCATATTGTAACTTCTATTCCGGTCGTGTCAGATAAGGGGGAGAAAGATACTATCGACGCTTATATTACCGGAATTTGTGAGAATGAGGACAGTATTTATGTAACGACCTTGAACAAAGGATTGTATGGAAGGCCTTTAAACAGACCGCAGGAATCTTTCTGGCAGATACGTGATTTATCAGGGTATGAGAGTGTTTATGGTGTGATAGTGAATGGTAGAAATAAATACTTGAATACCTCGTTGGGAATCGTTAATGGGGAAAATGCGACCTTGCTGCCAGTGAAACATGTGAAATCAATATCGGGAGCTCTTGAAAAGAATCCTAATGAGGGCTTTTTCATACTCTATTATTATGGCATGAGTTTTAAGGGATTGGATGATGCCGGTGTTCCAGAACCATTATTCTGCGATTTGGCTTTTAGCAAGCCTTGTATTGCCGTCAATGGACGGAAAGCGGTTTTGGGATGTAAGTCAGGATTATTCCTTTTTGATGGTAAATCAGGCTTGCTTCCTATCTTGATAGAAAAAGAAGAGATGTCCTATGCGCTGTATATCATCCTGTCAATAGCAGTGCTGCTATCGGCTTTTCTTGCTCTTTTCCTTTTGAAAAGACGGAAAAGAGAAACTCGGAAAGCACTGATGGATAAAAAAGGATAAATCCGGATGATGTCGGGATGAATGGGGAGGAACTGGAAATGGATGTTCATGAGGTTGCCAAAAAAGTCAAGACCCTGTTTGATGCCTTGGGATACAGAAAACAGAGGGAGAGGATAAGATGCGTCAGGAACTGAAACAGGTGTGTTTGGATTTTGCTGACAAATATCCTGAATTGGGTAAATTATCCTTTATGAAACGAAGGGGAAAAGAAAGATATTTTATAACGATACTTTTGATGATAGAAGATATTGATGCTACTATTATTTCAAGAGTGCTGGATGTAGATCAGGCAACGGTAACAAGACATAAGTATAATGTAAGGAAAGAAATAGAACAACTTTATCCTGAGGGGGAGTTTGATTGTAAAGTCATCAATCTGCTTTATGACCGTATCAGTCAAGAAGAAAATAAGTTCATCTTTAGAGTTATCTCAATTTACTGTATTTCGTAGAGCCGGTTTCGTGTATCTGTTTTATTATAAGGAATGGCTTTTTTGCCGGAAGTGCTGAAACACTTCCGGCTCTCCTTTTCTCTCCTTTTCTCTTCTAGGATGTTTTGGTCATATAAAAGGAAGAAACGGGATTAAAAAGGTATTTTCGGGATAATTTCAAACACTACTTTTGTTTCCGTCAGATGCGGACACTCTGATTGTCTGTCGTATGTTCCGTAGATGATTAAAATGTTTTCGAAAAACCAATTGAATTTTATTAATTAACCGTTTAAACTAAACTTTTATCATGAAAACAAAGTTTGCCTTACTTCTAGTGTTTTGTGCCGTTTCATTAAACATCTTTGCACAAGAGAAAAAAATAAAGGATAGAAGAACCAATCCCGAACTTTATTATTTGGAAGAATCTGAGGTTGCCAATAGTCTGGAGTTGCTGCCTCCTCCTCCTGAAGCCGGAAGTATTTTGTTCTTGTATGACAAAGCCCGTTACGACTGGGGGAAATTGCAAAGGGATACTCCTCGGGGTGAACAAGCTGCCAGTGATGCCCGTGTAAATGGTGATGGCGTTCCCTTTGCCTTTTCGGAGGCTTTTGGTATTGAAATAACGAGGGATAAAACACCAGAACTGTATAGGCTCATTATTAATATGAGAGAGGATGCCGGAGATTTGGCTACCCGTCATGCTAAAGAGTATTATATGCGTGTACGTCCTTTTAGTTTTTTCAATGAAATGACTTGTAATCCCGAACAGCAGGAAGAACTTTCAACGAATGGTTCCTATCCTTCGGGACATACAGCCATAGGATGGGCTACTGCCCTTGTTTTGGCAGAAGTCAATCCTGACAGGCAGAATGAGATTCTGAAAAGAGGATTTGAAATGGGACAGAGTCGTGTTATTTGTGGGTATCATTTCCAAAGTGATGTGGATGCTGCCCGAATTGTGGCTAGTGCTGTTGTTGCCCGTCTCCATGCCAACGATGCTTTTGTGAAACAGCTTAATAAGGCGAAAGATGAGTTTCCAAGCTGCAAAAAGCAGGACTCGTTCAGTCTGCTTCCAAAAAATAATCCCCTATAACTTAACCATAAGCCGTAACTATTTAATGTAATGTTTTTCTTAGATGAACCGGACAAGCGTTTTTGCTAATCCTAAAAGCATGACTATTGACCGGGTGCTGATGGGAGGAAGAATCTGGTTGATTGCTTTCATTGTGTGGCCTTACAGATTCTTCACTGCCTCAGTATGACAAAATCAGAGACCGATTGACAAGCACTTAGATGGTTACCATTAAAACTGTATATTATGAAAAATCTTGTATCATTAGGAGTCTTTCTCCTGATATTGCTCTCCGTACAGGTAAATGCACAGGAACAATCAGTCTTGCAAATACGTCCTACGGGACGAATCTTGATGGATGGAGGCTTGTTTCATTCAGATAATAAAAACTTTGTAGATGGTGTAGCGATTCCTGATGCCCGGATAGGTGTAAAAGCAACCTATGGAAAATATAAAGCGAAAGTGGATATAGGCTATGCGTATGGAAAGGTCAGTTTAAAAGACATATTTGTAGAAAGACAATTTTCCTCACATGCGTTATTACGTGTAGGGAATTTTGTACATCAGTTCGGGCTTCAAAGTTCTACTAGTTCGTCTATGAAAGTAACCATGGAGGAGCCGGCAAGTAATGAGGCTTTTTTCAACAGCCGGCTGATGGGAGCTATGTTTGTGTATGACAAAAATGATTTTTTCGGTACAGCTAGTGTTCATGTGGAGAGCGAGGCTCTTAAGAAGAAATCCAATGAATTGGGTAAAATGGGTTATGGTGCTATGAGCCGCTTGGTCTATCGTCCTTTACATGATACAGGGAGATTGTTTCAGTTGGGTATTTCCGGTGCTTACGAAACACCTAGATACAATAGTGAACCGACACTTGACCATACTAGCTTTGACTTGGGGGCTAATTTCCCGACGCGTATTGCAAAAGTCAGAGCTGTGAATGCCTTGATTCCGGATGCAAAGAACCTGATAAAATTTACACCGGAGATGATAGCAGGATATGGTCCTGTGGCATTGGAAGCACAATATTATTATCTTCAAGTGAATCGGAAAAAGGATTTTAAGAATTATAAAGCGAGTGGTATGTATGGAATACTGAGAGGTTTGCTGATAGGTGGTAATTATAGATATTCACATACGGATTGTGGTATTGCCACTCCGGACTCTGGTTCGTTGGAATGCGTATTCGGATATAACTATACTGATATGTCGGATACCCGGTCCCATATTTATGGCGGGCGTTTGAACGATGTCTCTTTTACTGTCAATTATTATATCAATAAGTATATGATATGGAGATTCCGGTACTCTTATACTAAGATAACGGATAGAGTGGGATTTGAAAATCAGTCATTAAGTGCGTTTCAGACACGTTTTCAAGTGATATTTTAAATAGAGGGTCAGAGTTTCATTTTGTTTCAAGAGTTTGAAGCAAGGTGGAACTCTTATATTTGAAACAGATTGGGTGGCAAGAAGAATGTCCTTTTGGAGGTAGAGGGTAGCATAAACCTGTTACTGTAAGAACGAATATTGAAAAATAGCTTTATCTTTGTATTCTTTATACTAGGAATTAAATGAAAAACAAATGAAAGAAGCAACCATAACTCCTTTTGCAAAGCCGCTATATATAATGACCAAACCTGTAGGTGCGGTTTGTAATCTGGCCTGTGATTATTGTTACTATTTGGAAAAATCCAAGTTATATGAGGAACAGCCGCGTCATGTGATGAGCGATGAATTACTGGAGAAATTTATTAAAGAATATATTCAGTCGCAAACCATGCCGCAAGTTTTGTTTACCTGGCATGGGGGAGAAACTTTGATGCGTCCTTTAGTTTTTTATAAGAAAGCCTTGGAACTTCAGAAAAAATATGCAGGTGGTAGAACCATTGATAATTGCATTCAGACAAATGGCACATTGCTGACAGATGAATGGTGTGAATTCTTCCGTGAGAATAATTTTTTGGTAGGCATTTCTATAGACGGTCCTCAGGAATTTCACGATGAATACCGGAAGAATAAGATGGGGCAACCTTCTTTCTATAAGGTAATGAAAGGGATTAACCTGTTGAAAAAGCATGGAGTGGAATGGAATGCCATGGCAGTGGTCAATGACTATAATGCAGATTATCCGTTAGACTTCTATCGTTTCTTTCGTGACGAGCTTGATTGCCATTATATACAGTTTACTCCCATTGTCGAGCGACTGTCTAACCGTGCAGACGGTCTTCGGCTTTCTTCATTAAAGCAAAAAGACGGTGAACTGGCTTCTTTCTCCATTACTCCTGAGCAGTGGGGGAATTTCCTTTGTACCATTTTCGACGAATGGGTGCTGAATGATGTGGGTAATTACTATATTCAGTTGTTTGATTCTACGTTGGCCAATTGGGTGGGACAGCAGCCAGGAATTTGTTCATTAGCTAAATATTGTGGACATGCAGCTGTGATGGAATTCAACGGTGATGTGTATGCTTGCGATCATTTTGTCTTTCCTGAGTATAAATTGGGAAATATTTATCAGAAGACTTTGGTGGAGATGATGTATAGTAAAGAACAGGAAACTTTTGGTGCGATGAAGCACAATAGTCTGCCACAGCAGTGCTTGAACTGTTCTTATGAGTTTGCCTGTCATGGGGAATGTCCGAAGAATCGTTTCATGTTAAGTAAAGACGGTGAACCAGGATTGAATTACTTGTGTAAGGGATATTATCAATTCTTTGACCACGTAGCACCCTATATGGATTTTATGAAGAAGGAATATCTGGCGGAACGCGCTCCGGCTAATGTGATGGAGTGGGCGAGAGAAAGGAGAAATAAATAGACTGTTTTCAGTAAGCCGACTGTATGGGACAAGCAAGTCAACTTACCTAGTTGTTTCAGTTGACTTATTTGGTCATTTAAGTTACTTTTTCATGGCTGTTTGGTTTAGTCAGAAAAAATAAAAGGAGCAAAGTCTCTGCGACTTCACTCCTTTTGTTTTTTCCGGTCAGATGAATTATTTTCCGTTGTATTCATCAGATACAGTTAATTTCTTACGGCCTTTTGCACGACGGCTGGCCAATACGCGACGACCGTTAGCAGTTGCCATTCTTTCACGGAATCCGTGTTTGTTTTTTCTCTTTCTGTTAGAGGGTTGGAACGTTCTTTTCATTGTATATACTTATTTTATGTTATTATTCACCATGAGTAACGGGCTGCAAAATTAGTGACTTTTTTGAAATAAACAAAGAGATAACTCATTTTTAGTGATTTCTTTTTGCGTTTTTTCTTGATTTACATTACTTTTGCACTCGAAATCACAGCTGTAAGTGAATATAATCTGAAATAATAATCAAATATAAGCAAAGAAAAGTATGATTAATGCTCAAGACATTAAAATCGGAACAGCTATCCGTATGGACGGTAAATTGTATTTCTGTATTGACTTCCTGCATGTAAAACCGGGAAAAGGTAACACATTCATGCGTACTAAATTGAAAGATGTGGTTAATGGTTACGTTTTGGAACGTCGTTTCAACATCGGTGAAAAATTGGAAGATGTACGTGTGGAACGTCGCCCGCACCAATATTTGTATATGGAAGGTGCAGACTATATTTTTATGAATCAGGAAACATTCGACCAGATTCCTATTGCTCATGACTTGATTAACGGAGTAGACTTCCTGCTGGAAGGAATGGTGGTGGATGTGGTTTCTGATGCTTCTACAGAAACAGTATTATTTGCTGATGTTCCGGTAAAAGTGCAGATGAAGATAACTTATACTGAACCGGGCCTGAAGGGGGATACGGCTACCAATACGTTGAAACCTGCTACAGTGGAATCGGGTGCTATTGTGCGTGTTCCTTTATTCATCAATGAAGGTGAAACGATTGAAATCGATACTCGTGACGGTTCATATGTAGGCCGTGTGAAGGCATAATCTATTTATATATGCATATAAAAAGGCGGAACTTGTTGCAAGCTCCGCCTTTTTTATGTTTCTTTGTACTTCTCTGTGATGGATAAAATCAAAATAAAGCAATGAGATATTCTTTTATTATACCGGTTTATAATCGTCCTGAAGAGGTGGATGAGTTATTGAACAGTCTTACAAGGCAGACAAATAAGAATTTTGAAGTCCTGGTAGTGGAGGATGGTTCATCTGTTCCGTGCAAGGAAGTGGTAGATAATTACGCTGACCGGTTGGATATATGTTATTATTTCAAATCCAATTCCGGTCCCGGGCAGACCCGCAATTATGGAGCGGAACGGGGGCATGGAGAATATCTTATCATATTGGATTCTGATTGTATTTTGCCTGAAGGGTATTTGGCGGCTGTCGAGTCAGAGCTTCAACAGCAGAAGGCGGATGCTTTTGGTGGTCCTGACCGTGCTCATGATTCGTTTACCAATATACAGAAAGCGATAAATTATGCCATGACTTCGTTTTTTACTACCGGAGGTATCCGTGGAGGGAAGAAAAAAATGGATAAATTCTATCCCCGTAGTTTTAATATGGGGGTACGGGCTGAGGTATATAAAGCGTTGGGAGGATTTTCTAAGATGCGTTTTGGAGAAGATATTGATTTCAGTATCCGTATCTTTCAAGGGGGATATGCTTGTCGGTTGTTCCCTGAAGCATGGGTGTGGCACAAGCGTCGTACCGATTTGAAGAAGTTTTTCAAGCAAGTGCACAATTCGGTATTGCCCGTATCAATCTGTATAAAAAGTATCCTAAATCATTGAAAGTTGTACATTTGTTACCGGCACTTTTTACTATAGGAATTGTATTCCTGTTGTTATATTCGTTGGTTTGTAGCTGGAGTTTGTCTTTGCTGCTGCTTTTTGCTCTTATCATTTGTGTAGATTCCACATTGCGAAATAAAAGTTTCAAAATAGGATTATTATCCATCCTTGCTTCTTTTATTCAGTTGATTGGCTATGGAACAGGTTTCCTGAGGGCCTGGTGGAAACGCTGTGTGTTGGGGAAAAACGAATTTGCCGCATTTGAGAAGAATTTTTATAAATAGAATTTTACCATAAAGAGGTGTTTAAAGTGATGGACTTTTTATGTATCTTTATGGTGGGGAAAATAAAGAAAGATGGCAGAAAAACTAACCATAAACCAATGGGCGGAAGAAGATCGTCCTCGTGAAAAGATGATGTTGCATGGAGTGGGGACACTTTCGGATGCTGAATTGCTTGCTATTCTGATAGGTTCGGGAAATACGGAGGATTCTGCAGTGGAGTTAATGCGTAAAGTGTTGAGTGATTATCATAATAGTTTGAATGAATTGGGCAAAACGACTGTAGATGAGCTGTGTCACTATAAAGGATAGTCCTGCCAAAGCTATCACCATTTTGGCGGCTTCCGAATTGGGAAAGCGCCGAAAGGAGGAAGAGGGAAAAGAACGTAAGGTCATTCTCAGCTCCCGTGATGTTTATCAATATTTTTATCCGTTGATGTGTGATTTGCCTATAGAGGAATGTTGGGTATTGTTGTTGAACCAGGCTTCCAAAGTAATTGACCGTATAAAGATAAGTTCCGGAGGACTGGCCTCTACAGCGGTGGATGTCCGTTGTGTATTGAGGGAAGCATTGTTGAAACGGGCCGTTGCCATGGCACTTTGTCACAACCATCCTTCCGGCAGTATGCGACCTAGTACAGAGGATGATCGGTTGACGGAACATCTTGACAAGGCGGCAAAAGTAATGAACATAAGACTGATAGATCATGTTATTTTAACGGATGGCAAATTTTATAGCTATGCTGATGAAGGAAGAATGTAGAAAATCATTAAATTTGCAATTAAAACAACGAGAGATATGGATGCAGATACCCGTTTAAAAACAGAAGAGAAGATTATAGCCATGTTGAAAACCGTATATGATCCCGAGATTCCGGTGAATATATACGATTTAGGCTTGATATATAAGATTGATTTGCAAGATGATGGAGAAGTAGTGTTAGATATGACATTGACTGCTCCCAATTGTCCTGCTGCAGATTTTATTATGGAGGATGTCCGTCAGAAAGTCGACTCTGTGGAAGGAGTTACTTCATCGGTCGTGAACTTGGTTTTTGAACCGAATGGGATAAAGATATGATGAGTGAAGAAGCTAAATTGGAATTGGGTTTCCTCTAATAAATTGAAAGTTGAGAATTAAAATTGGGGAATAAGAATTGCCAATATGTCTAAGTTATTGGACAAGGTGTTGTTTTTTAATTCTCTATTCTCGATTTTTTAATTTATGAGGTATTTAATTTAGTAAGATTATGAAGAACGTATATTTCCTTTCCGATGCACATTTAGGTTCTCGTGCCATAGCACACGGGCGGACACAGGAGCGCCGTTTGGTGAATTTTCTGGATAGTATAAAACATAATGCTGCAGCAGTGTACCTGTTGGGAGATATATTCGACTTTTGGTACGAGTTCAAACTGGTAGTGCCGAAAGGCTATACTCGTTTCTTGGGGAAGATTTCCGAGTTGACCGATTTGGGAGTGGAGGTGCATTTCTTTATCGGTAATCATGACATCTGGTGTGGTGATTACTTGGAAAAAGAGTGCGGGGTGACTATTCATCGTCAGCCGTTGACCTGTGAGATTTATGGGAAGGAGTTTTTCTTGGCACATGGTGACGGATTGGGAGATAAAGATGCCAAGTTCAAATTGTTGCGTTCCATGTTTCATAGTACCACTTTGCGAACACTGTTTTCTACCATACATCCCCGTTGGAGCATAGAACTTGGCTTGGAATGGGCCAAGCATAGCCGTCTGAAGCGTGAAGGTGGTAAGGAACCCGAGTATATGGGAGAGGACAAGGAACCGTTGGTATTGTTTACTAAAAATTACCTTAAAGACCATCCGGATATCAATTATTTTATTTATGGTCATCGCCACATTATGCTAGACTTGATGCTGAGCCGTACTTCACGTATGTTGATTCTTGGTGACTGGATACAAGATTTTTCGTATGCTGTATTTGATGGTGAAAATATGTTCCTTGAGCAGTATGTTGAGGGAGAAAGTCAATATTCCTAAAAAAAGGCTACTATGCATCACGCGTAGCAGCCTTCTATAATTTATATATTTAACCAAACAATAAAATTACTTATTCAGAATAGCCAGAGTATCGCTGGCAATCATCAGCTCTTCATCAGTTGGGATAACAGCTACTGTCACTTTGGAGTCATCGGCAGAAATAATAGCTTCTTCTCCACGAACCTTGTTCTTTTCAAGGTCAATCTTCACACCCATGAATTCCAAACCTTCACAAACTTCAGAACGGCAATTGGCTTGATTTTCACCTACACCACCAGTGAACAGGATGATGTCTACACCACCTAGAGCGGCAGCGTATGCACCAATATATTTCTTGATGCGGTAGAAATACATCTTTTCAGCCAAAATAGCTTTCGGATTTCCGGCAGCAACAGCGGCTTCCAGTTCGCGCATATCGCTGGATACTCCTGAAACGCCTAATACACCACTCTTCTTGTTTAGTAAGTTGGATATGCCGGTTGCATTTAATCCTTCTTTTTCCATGATGAAAGTAACGGCGCCTGCATCGATGTCACCACTACGAGTTCCCATTACAAGACCTTCCAATGGGGTCAGCCCCATACTGGTGTCTATACATTTACCATCTTTGATAGCTGAAATGGAACCACCGTTACCGATGTGGCAAGTGATAATTTTCTTTCCTTTCGGATCAACGCCAAGGAATTCGCATACACGTTGTGAAACATAGCGATGAGAAGTTCCATGGAAGCCATAACGGCGCACACCGTATTTTTCATACAGTTCGTATGGAATGGCATACATATATGCATAGTCGGGCATTGTTTGATGGAATGCCGTATCAAATACACCTACTTGGGGAACGTTGGGCAGAATGGCAGAAACAGCATTCACACCTTTCAGGTTAGCCGGGTTATGAAGCGGAGCTAAATCGTTGCAAGCGATAAAAGCATCCAGTACTTCTTTATTCAGCAATACAGATTCGCTGAAACGTTCTCCGCCATGTACCATACGGTGACCTACTGCGTTGATTTCATCCAATGACTTGATTGCGCCATATTCCGGGCTCACCAATGTATTCAGAATGAACTCGATACCTGCGGTATGTTCTGGGATGTCTTTTTCTAATATTTTCTTTTTCACCGTTAGGCAAAGTCAGTTTCAGGAAAGAGCCTACCAAACCGATTTTTTCTATACCGCCCTGTGCCAGGACTTCTTTGGTAGTCATATCAAATAATTTATATTTAATAGAAGAACTACCGCAATTAAGCACTAATATTTTCATGATGTTGTTGTTTGGAGAATGATTATTTGTTTTCTTTAGCGGCAATAGCCTGATTGGCAGTAATGGCAATCATCTTATAAACATCGTCGATAGAGCAGCCGCGTGACAGGTCATTCACCGGACGAGCGATACCTTGCAGGATCGGGCCGATAGCGGTAGCGTGTCCCAGACGTTCTACTAATTTATAAGAAATATTACCTACTTCCAGACAAGGA
>ENA-OQJX01000226-OQJX01000226.1-human-gut-metagenome-genome-assembly--contig:-NODE-226-length-35978-cov-2.865248_pt1 | contig 35978 bp, 49 predicted proteins | sample MGYA00242615_ERZ504782 | MGnify/ENA primary metagenome ERZ504782 (study PRJEB26092, sample SAMD00036354) | human gut metagenome | host: Homo sapiens | study: EMG produced TPA metagenomics assembly of... | reverse complement strand
TATTTCTCCCAATATTTTCTTGCCTTGTCCGGTCCTATCCAGTTCCGTTGTCATCGATTCCCCTGTCCGAGAGTTGTTTCCTGACCAGCTTCTGGATATCAATCTCCCTTTGGCTATCTTGATCAGCAGTTCGGAAGCAATCGTATTCAGCATTAAGTCCGGATTCAGTTCATCCGGTATCTCTTCCATTTCTTTTTTCATAAGTCGCTTCTTTATTTTTTAGGTTTATTATCCTTGAAAGTCATCTCAATCCTGTAATTGTCATCCAGCTCGAGTGATGCCTCATACTTCTTTCCTTTCTTGCTGGTAACTTCAGATATCCGGTACGTTTCCCCGATAGCAGCAGGAGCATCTGATTATCCGTCAGTTCCCTGCCGTTGAACGTTCTAAATAACAGGAACCCACAATTGGGATCGCTGCATTTGGCGACCTTGTTAAAGACGATAATCGTTTCTGCTCCGCATTTGGGGCAGTTACAATGTGGCAAGTCCGGATGGTTAAGTTTCAGGGCAAGCAGTTCCGAGGTGATTTGTTGGGTATAGGAATTGATGCTCTGAGTAAATGTTTCCGTGGAAACTTTGCCGGTTTCGATTTCATGCAAGGCGCATTCCCACCCTCCGGTCATGCTCACGTTGGCGATCATCTTCTCTTTTACAATATCATATACTTCCAGTCCTTTGGGAGTGGGAATCAGTGACCGTCCGTTTCTTTCCACGTAGTGTCTGGCAATGAGCAGTTCGATGATTCCGGCACGTGTAGCCGGTGTACCCAAGCCGGAATCCTCCATTGCCTCTTTTCCTTTTCATCGTCCAATGTTCTGCCACAACCTTCCATCGCAGCAAGCAGGCTTGCCTCAGTGAATATGGGCTGCGGTTTGGTTTTCTTGACCAATGTATCAATACCGAGCACGGGCAATATTTCGTCTTCCTGAAATTCGGGCAGAAGACTTCCTTCTTCTTTCTCACTGGGTTCGTTATAGATGCCTCTCCACCCCGGAACTTTGATTTGGCTTCCTTTTATCCCGAAAAGAACGCCGTTACAGTCCGCTTGTACGGATACCGTTTCTTTCAGGCATTTGCCGGAGAAAGCCTCCAACATGCGTCCCGCGATCATGGAATAGATATTCTGCTCGTCAAGGGAAAGCCTCTGGGGATAGTTCTCCGTAATGATTAACGCATGATGGTCCGTCATCTTGCTATCGTCCACACAGTGCCGGTTTAAAGGCTGGTTACAGAGGTTTTCCGCATGCCATGTGAAACGGGGATGTTGCTTAAGCAGGCCGATGAGGGAAGGGACTTGTTCGAAGATGTCTTCTGTGATATAGCTACATCCGGTACGGGGATACGAAATGTAGCCTCCTTCATATAATTTTTGAGCAATGTTCAGCGTCTGTTCTGCGGTCAGTCCGAGTTTGGTATTGGCACTTCGTTGCAGGGCGGTCAGGTCATAAAGTAGCGGAGCTTCTTCTGGAACCTCTTTCTTCTCCACTTGCACCACTTTGGCTGTCGTCTCTTCATACACTTTTTTACGGTCCACATCGAGTTTTTCCGGTGTATCATATTTCCCGGTACAGGTTAAGACGAGTTCTTTCCCTGCTTTCGTTGTCCGTAGCTGTAGCAGATAATAGGGTTTGGCTATAAAATCCCTGTTGTCCAGATATCGACGGCAAATCATGCCAAGTGCCGGTGTCTGTACTCTTCCCAGAGAATAGTTACTCTTGCCTGCAGCCATGCTCAAAGACAGGCTGGCATTCATACCGACGACCCAATCTGATTCTCTCCTGGCTTTAGCGGCACGGTACAGGTTGTCAAACTCCTTACTTGATTTGAGGCTATCAAATCCTTCCCGTATCGATTTTTCTGTCATGGAAGATATCCACAAGCGTTTGGTTTCCTTATGATATCCCAGATATTCAAGCACATATCTCATAATTAACTCTCCTTCCCGCCCTGCATCAGTACAGGATATCACTTGATCAGCCTGACCCAACAGTTTACGGATTACTTCCAATTGTTTCAGAGCTGTCGGATCAGCCTTGTATCCATCTTCGGTTTTAATCTGACGGACAACCAGTTTGAACGGGTCGGGAATAATAGGCAGCATCTCCTTTTCCACATGGACAATGCCGTAGTCTTGAGGCAGGGCCAATGCCAACAGATGGCCGTAAGTTCATGTGACGGCATATCCGTTCCCACTCAAGTATCCTTCCTGTTTCTCCGTTACGCCCAGGACCCGGGCAATGCTGCGTGCCACCGAGGGCTTCTCACAAATACAAATTGTTTTCATGTTACTTTCTTTTTTAATATGAATGACTATTTAATTTTTACACTCTTGACCTTTGATTTTTCTTTCCGTACCCTTTTCTTCGGTTCTTTGGGAATGGAGAGCTTCTCTTTCTTTTCCGATACTTGTATGCTTTCCGTCAGATTCGGCAGGGGTATTTCCTTTGCCGGAAAACGGCTGATTAAATCCATTGAGATTCCTGACATTCCCGCATTCAGTTTCACCTGATCTGCCGGTTGGAGGTATTTCTCCCCGTTCTTTCCGGTTGCCAGTTCGTACATGACTGTTTCACGGCCCTGGAGGATTCCTTCGTAATTTTGGTAAGGAAGGTTTGATTCAGACAGTCCGTTCTGCTGAAGCATCCCACAAATCTCATCGGGTGGCAATCCTCCGAACTTCCGGTCAAAAGGAGAAGAAAGAATGTACTTGTATGTTGCCAGAAGCTGCTTTTCATGGCTCATATCGGGACATCCTTCATATTCCTGCAGTTGTTTGATTTTCTTTTCAATGCTGTTCAGAGCTTTAAAGTCTAGTCTGTCCTTATTCTGAATGGCATACTACCCATTCGGACCAGTTCCATCTGGATACGGTTCAGGCTGGACGTTTCCCATTTATTCAACAGATTACTGCGATTGCTCCGGTAATCATCCCGGAGGATAGCGATTGGATTTTTGGTACGAAAGAATAATCCGATCCGTTTTCCCCATGAGGGTTCGTGGAGGTTGGACGCGCTCCAGCGGATCGTGTTGAAACGGTAAGTATCCATGAATCTCCTGAAATGATTCCGGCTGGTAAACAGGTTTCTGAAAGTTTGCAGGAATGCTTTCCTTCCGGCAGCCCTGCGGCTACGTGGTATCTCTTTTTCGGGAATGAATGTATTATTTATCAGTTCCATATGCATTATAATTTGGGCTTCGCCTGCTTTTTAACGGAAGCGGTTTTTGTCTTGACCTTTTTCTTTTCATTGCCACAGGACAGTCCGGGCTTGTCTTGCGGTTTTTCGGCTGTTTGAGCTTCTCCTTTCTTAGAAACAACAACAGGCGGGCTTACCCGATGATAGTTCTTCCGGACTCCATCCCTGTTTAACAGTGTTTGCGCCAATGACCTGGCAGCATTTTGTAATTCATCCATCTTCTGCCGGAAGGATAATCCCGGTACAATTCCTTTTGCCGGGTAATCTCACGGATACCTTTCTCCACAAACAAGAAATCCTTTTTATAGGCAAACGATTCGTCTGCCGGTAAATGGGCGTATCCTCTGGCTGCTATGTCCTGAAGTGTCATAATGTTCCGGTTACGGATAGAGAGTTCCAATGCGCCGGCTGTGACAAACCGGTTGAGATTTTCTCCCGTAGGATGCATGTCGAAAGTGACGGACGCTTGTAATTCGCCAGAATTTCCATCCCGGCCTGCGGCATGGTGGTCTGATTCCCGTTGGAGAGTTCCAGCATCCGGCGGGAGACGGTTTCTATCCGGTAAATATTCAATGACTCCACATCCTGCAAAGAGCTTGAGTAGAAATTGTCCGCTGTCGATTGCAGGTAATCCCGAAACTTTATAGTCCCGGAAAGTCCGTCATTGAATACGCGGACACCTTGTTCCGTTTCAGCTATGGTGTAGAACTGTTTGGCTTGCTTTCCTGCCGCAATCTTCTCCATCGCATCTTCGTGTGCAATAAAGCACTTATAAGCTGGTGAGTAGTCCAGATCCCGGATATTCTCTGCCGCCAGTTCCCTTTGGCATGCTCTCAAATAAGCCGCTTTCCGTAAAGGTACGGAGTTGTTTTCAGTGATGCCTCCGTAAGAGGCGATGAAACTGAGGCTTTCTCACTGTCTTTCGCCGGTAGTTCGCTGGTGAAAGGAATATCTTTAGCAGGTATTCCCTCAAAATGCAGCAATAAGTTATCCGGTATGGTTTTCTGATCCATAGCAATCCGGGCGGTCAGATCCATAAATACCTGAAAAGAGTCCTTATCCGTCGGAACATACGACACGACCATGACAGTCGAGACTTGATTATCCGGCTGTAACACAATAAACAGGCTCTTTAAATCCGCTTTAGCGGTGAATGTATCTTTTATTTTTTCCATCCATGCAGGCATGATAATCAGTTTTAGATGCGGGGATTATGTGACTTGTTCTGACGGGAAGCCGTCTTTCTCTTTTCCGAAGCCGCCGGTCCGGTCAGTTGCAACGGAGGACAGGTCAGTCTGTATCTCAGGCCAAGTATCTTGTCCGCGAGTTGCTGCTGCCTGTTTTGAATATTGTAGAATGCCTTTTCACTATATCCCTTTTTGGATTGCAGTTCGGACATTTCTTGATCCAGCGGTTTAAAATTTCCTTTGTGGGTGAACTCCTTATAGCTTTCATTAGTATTGAAATCAGCCGGTAATCCGTATTCCCGTATAAAGAGCAGGGTGAATATCTCGGCATTCTCCGGCGTTACCGAAAGCCGGTAATCTTCCGTAAACTGTTTGAATGCATGGTATGTCGGCTCTATGGGATAGCCGCCTTTCTTCAACAGCTCGGATTGCTCTATCGGATACAATGGCATTTTCGCCAGCTGCCCGTAGAAAGGATTGGACCGGAAAAGGTCCAGATGCTTCTGCATGTAATGCTCCGTGCTATGGTTCGGGCAGGAAATATAGAATTCTCTGATTCGTCCCAGAGCCTGTACTTCCGGAGTGAAGAAACGGTCAGCCAGATATTGCAGGTAACACTGTTTATAGATGGCTCCTTCATCCGTGGCGGGCAGGTAGACGGCTCCTTTGGGAGTCTGGAGGGAATGATGGGGTCTATCTCTTTGTTTTGCAGGCTGTCCGGGATAAGCCCGTAATCACGTTTCAGGATATAGGCCGCCTGATCCCGGATCTGTGATTTGACCTTCTCCTGTCCGCCTTTATTTTCAGCCGGAATATTCTGCAGCGCATTGAACTGGGAGTTGAAAGAATTCTTGTGTATGAACGGAATCCTTCTGGTTGTATAGTCTATCCCATAGATTCCTGCGGTTTCCTGTAAGGATAGTAACCGGAGTATCTGGGCATTGGCAATACTGGGGAGCACGTTATAGGAGGAAGCAAACTTGTCATAGGCATCGAATGTCGGTTCTATGCGGTGGCTCCTGTCCAGCCGGGCATTCCGCAGGATAGTCGCATCCAGATATTGTGCTTTCTCCGGCAGAAAAGAGTTTGTATATAAGGAGAAGGCATTGGGAGATGCTTGGAATGCCTTTACCACTTCTGCGTCCGGACGGGTCAGCTTGTACAGGTTGACAAACTCCGGTTTCTCTTCGTCCGTAATGAAGAAACGGTCGGCCAGATGTTGCATATAGGCATGGCAGCATGTCTTTCCAAAGCCGGAATATTCGAACAGAAGCACTCCTTTGGCGGTTTCCACGGCGGTCAGGGTTTCCGACGGATCGTCGTGGAGAGTATCCTGTGCCAGCGCGAACCGTTTGGCTTCCGGCTGTACAAGCAGGTGGTCGGCAAGTCCGCTGGCTACCAGCATGGGCAGGCTTTTTTCTTCATCGTGAGAATGCAGGTATTCCAGTCCGCGCAATGAGACATTGCCCTGCATGCTTCCTCCGTTCCGGGTGATGAATTTTTGTACCAAGCTGTTATCCTTGTCAAAGAGCCGGATATCCGGGTAGCTTACTCCTGCCGGAAACTGGTAGCGGCACAGATAAAGATCCGGCAAGTGGCTTTGGACAAGGGACGGCTTGTACATTTCCCTTTGCCGCTGGAGGTATTCGGTGAATCGTTGATTCATCATCGATACTTCTTTCTCCGGCATCAGGTGCATCTCCAGTTGTCGGGGTTGCCCTTCCAAGTCCTGGGTAACAAAGAAAATCATAATGTTTGAAATCTCTTGCTTTTGCATACGATTGAAATTTAAAATAGTTACATGGTGATACTTCTACTCTTTTTCTTTTCCTGTTTGGGCGGTTCATAGCCCCGTACCGCATAGTCCGTCTGTAGGATTCTCTTTGCCGTATCCTTGATGGTCCGTTCAAGTGCATTTTTCAGCAGTGTGCCATCCTGCTTCCCCACATAAGACAGCCTGATCCGTTCATCCAGGGAGACAAAGCTGTTTTGATGGTTGAACCGGCTGTCTTTTTCCAAATTCCCGATTTGCCCGGTCTTGCAGATCCGGTCGAGTACGCCTATGTTATAATTCTTCTGGCTCTTGCCCAGATTCAACTTTTCGGCCAGTTGGTTATAACATTCCAAAGAGGGAGCCATGCTGCATTCTACCGCCGGGGTATAGTTGGCTATCATATTTGAATCCAGGAAATGAGCCTTTTGGGGAAGGTATATCTTTTTTAAGCCATGTTCAAACATGTTCGAACACTTTGACGCCTCTTTGATCAGATTGATATTGGAAGTGCTGAAATAATATATTTGCAGTTTATCCGCATCCCTGTAAACCGGCGAGAAGAAATTATCGCCAATATGCTGCAGGTATTTCTGCGCACACTGTATCCCCCTGCCGGTATCATTGAACATCAGGACTCCCTGGTTCGTATTTATTGCAGTAATCACCCTGTTGTAGATATCTTTTTCCTTTTCTTGATGGAATGCGCGGTAAGCGTTCAGTTGTTTTTTCAGCAGGGGATTGTCTTTGGCCTTTTGAAGCATTCTCTGGATGCTATCCACATTATGGATGCCATAAGGAGATGTATTCTCGTAAACGAAGGCGATATCCCGCAATGGGAAATGAGTTGCACAAGACAGTCCTCCGTTATGGGTCATGTCCTTGATGAACCTTTCAATGTTCCCCGGTTGTACAGCACCCTGATATGGTATTAAATAGACTTCTTCCTTAGGAATGTAGGAGCCTTTCAAGGCCAGTTCTGCCTGCCCGAAAAGAAATTTGCCGCCATCTGAATTGATGCCATAACGATTCTCTATGGTCTGGAAATGTTCAATCTGCCTGTTGCTGTTCAAATTGAAACCAATGTATGTACTCATATTATTTTATGGTTTAGATGAATGGTTGATTAAGATAGTCTATGCCGTTTCGACGGGTCGGGAACTTTTTTATTCTTCATTTTCTGCTCCATTTTCTGTTTTTCTTCCAGGTCTATAGTCCATGGAAAACAGGTCATGATCTTGTCCGGGCAGCAAAGGGAGATTCTTTTTTGTTTCATGGACTCATCATCCAGCCGGATATAGACAAAGTAATCCAGTTCCCCTTTTCCGGTTTCTTCAATGGCTGTTACTGTTCCTTTATAGGGAACAACGGGAGTTTCCTCTTCCGGATCGTTCTCTACAATCCGCGCTCCGAGGTACATCTGACTTTTAGGTATCATATCGCTTTATTTTAAACGGTTATTGTTATGTCTGTTCTTATTCTCAGTCTTTTTAACGGTATTCTTCTCTTCCGGCAGCGGACAGAGCAGTCCGTCCTTTATCACGTATGTCCTGACGCCGAAGGGCTTGGAGGAACCCTCAATTCTGCCCTGCTCAAAGTCGGCCTTGCAAAAAGGAGATGCCTTGTCGCCTCCTTGTTGTTTTCCGGGAGATACAGTGCGTATCCCGAAGCCAGTGCCGTCTTTTGAACTTCATTCAGTTTTCGGCTTCCGACGGTGAAGGTAACGGTGGAGTCATTCAACATATTCTCAAGGGAACGGTGCCCTCTCACATCGAAATCCCTTTTCAAAATTCCATCGGCAGCCTTCCGGATTTCCGTAGACAACCGCTTGAACTTTCCCGTATCGAATTCGCCGGCAGATTTAACCTGCGTGACTTTTTCAAATTCCTTGGCATACGGCAGCAGTTCATTGAAATAGGTAAACGGTTGTTCATGAATATTCATATAACCGTTACGCATGACGGTCAGCAGCCGGTAAATGTCATGGTTCTCCCGGCTGATGGAAACCTGCGTATCCTTATTGAAATGCCAGTCGGTGGCGAATTTTATAAAATCCCCGGCTGTCGCTTCCATCGAATGGTAGCATACCGGTTTTAAACTGTCGATGAATTCTTTGGGCAGTTCGTCAAGACCGATATAGGATGCCGGATAAAAATCGAAGGAATAATCCAGTTCCATCGGTTTGCACGGCTTGTAAGCGGCATCTATGAGAGGAACCAGGTTCTTGTCCATGAACGTACTGTCGTAGACGGCCAGATGGCCGGTATCGTAGTGCGGGTCGAAGTAATGGTCCGTGATGTACCGGATGCACTCCCTGAATCCGTTCCTGCCGATCTCGTTACCGGAAAAGATAAGGTATCCGAAGTCATTCTCCACCACTTTTAAGGGGAATGTGTACCGCGGCTGGCACCGGTACAATGTCCTTTTTTCCTGTTGCTGTAATCGAAACTCCAAGTATGCGGGTTCCTGCATGAGATACTTCTTCAATATGCCGCCGTCCGGTTCATTCTTGTATTTATAGGTATAGACCGCATCACGCAGGGAAATGCGTTTGGCAGGGGGAATGCAGTGTTCTTGAAAATACGGCAGCAGTTCCTTGCTGATATATTCCTCGAAAGGGGTATGGGTATCTACCGGTGGAACCTGCCTCATGTTCGCCAGGTCAAACCGGAGCAGTTCCGTATCCGGAATATAGGGGCAGCACTCCGCTTCCTTGATATTGTCAATCAGGAATTTGCGGAACAGGCTGTCCGCATCTCCTTTCTGAATGAATGGTGAGGGCATTTCGGGCTGGTGGGAGAGTACTGATGGTAACGGTCCATACCGACAAAAATACTTCCCGGCTTGTCGGGACGAAAAAAGGATTTTCCATTTGGTTTCTCTTGTCCATATTTCTACAATTTAGGGTGGGTATTTCTTTTCTTTTTCACGTCCTGCTTTTTATTCAAAGCCTTTTCGATGACTGTTTTCACTTTGAACACCTGTTTGTTCGCAGGAGGATCCTTAGAAAATACGATCCGGGTGAAATCCCCGTTTATCCATGCATAGGCATGGGACGGGTTGCTTTTTGCCTCTCCCGGCAGGAAGAGTCCGTGCCCTGCCGCCAATACTTGCCGGTGAGGGGTAAAGAGCCGGACACCGTCTACGGTGACACATTCCATCGGGTCGCGGAGGATGTTCCCAACAGTCCGGTGTCCACGCACATCGTAATACTGCTTGAGGAGTTTGTCCAGCAAGGCTTTATCCTGGCCGGTTTCTTCTATCTGCTGCCGGATATCCGATGCTGTACCTTGTTTGGAAAGCTCCAGTAATTTACGGTCCTTGCTTTCTATTTCCTCCAAAATATCAGCGATATTACGGTTGCGATGGCTGCTGGTACAATGCATATTGTGGCAGAAACTACCGAAATCCTCCCAGGTCGGCTTCATCTCATTCCGGTAGACCAGCTCCATTTCCGGTGTCTTATCCATCTGCAGGTAAGCATATTCCGGGTACAGGCCTTCACCCGGATTGACATAGGATCCATCCTTTAGGACTCCTTCTGCCCGGTAAACATTTACCGGACCAAGATTGAAATGGGGATCGAAGTAATGGTCTGCCATAAATTGCAGAAAGTCCTGCCTGTTTTTCTGTCCTTCCGTCGTATCAGTAAAGAACACAAAGCCATGGGCTGTCTCTATGGCTGTATAGGATTGTTCAGGTTGCTTCATATCATTACATTTTGAGGGAATTGTTCCTTTTCGTTTTCGATACCTTTTTCAAAGCCGGTACATATGGAATGATTTTGCCGTTTTTCTCCTGATACACGGTCTTGTTTACGGGAGATTTGGTATATGCCATTACCCGGTTGCATGTCTTTTCGGCATGGAGGAAATGTAAATCTGGCATTGACTTGGATATTTGGGGACAGTAGATCCACTTTCCTTCCAGCAAGGCTTGCCTCATGCTCGCTGGCCGATCGGTTCCATTGATGAGAAACGGGACGCTCCTGTCATTCAGTGTCCTTTCCAATGTACGGTGTCCACGGACATCGAAATCCGTCAGAAGGATATTCTTCGCTTTCCAACGCATGTCATCCAGCACATCTGACAAATCTGGCCCCGAGGACTGTCCGTTGATACAGTCGTCTATCCGGGTGACATACTCCTGAAAGACATTCCGGTATCCGAAATCGGGATCATTTATTATATCCCGCTTGAATCCGTTCTCCATCAGATACAACAGTTTGCTGATATCCGCATTGTTACGGCTCGCAGGACATCCGGCAAATTCATTCAGGCGGAGAAATTCAGAAGCGCTCGGCTCCATGTCCGTTTCAAACGCCAGTTTCCACTGTTTCCTGTCACGGAAAGCCTCTTTTGAGAATACAGCATTATCAAAATCATATTCCCCTTTTCCGCTTTGGGGATTCTTCCGGTAGCAGGCATCCACCAAAGGACAGATATCGTCGGACAGGCAGTTGACGTTGTATTGCCTGACAGGACCGGGTTCGCCATGAACCCAGAAATAATTGCCGGATAACTGTTGGTAAAAGCTCTTCAATCCCTCCCGTCCCATTTTGGTATCACTGAAAAACAAGATTCCTTTGGACGTTTCCACAGCATGCAGCGGTAATTTGTAAACCGGATTATAATCATACCTGGCAGCCAGCTCATCCTGCTTCTGATGAAAATGGACCAGCTCGTCCAACTGCTGTGTGGTCAGTTTCGGAAGTTCTCCCGATATCATGAGGATATCGCTGCGTGACTGCGCAAACAGGACATTTCTCAGATTGGTACTTATTAGAGGAGCCAGTCCCTTTTCCCGGATATAGGTAGTAATACCTGATTGATATATTCCTTTTTGGAAATATCTCCGGAGATAGCCGGTACATCCGTCATCTTCGGGAATGAATAGATTTCCAGACGGGTATTCGGTACGAAGGCGGAGTATTTGGCTTTTATCGATTGTTGCTGAACAAGGCCATAAACGTATAGACAGGGTCTTGCCTGTCGGGATTGGCAGGATAAAGCATATAGGAGGATTCTGCATGGGGTTTCTCCTTGCCGGTTTCATAACCGACAAGGAGCTGGCCTTCACCGTCTTTCCTGAAAAGCTCGTCCAATAGTTTGGGATCATCAGAAATATAGGTTGCCATTTTTCTTACATTTTAGGTGTGATGGACGGTTTACGGGTACGCGGTTTCTTTTCCGCTTGCTGTGAGGCTTCCTCTTTTTTCCGGGGTTTTCCGGCTACTTGTACCGGTGCATGGGGCTGCTGCTGGCTTCCGTCTTGTTCCTGACCTTGTTTCTGTGCCTCTTCCAACTTCTTGGTGCTTCTTTCCCAGAGGAATTCCACCCCTCGCTCGGCGGCACTCATCTGGATGGAGGTGGCATAAAATTTTCCATTATCAGACTTGAAACGGATCGGTACTTCCTCACCGCGCACGGCAGCATCGTATTCTTTCGGAGAAAGCGTATAATCTTTCACCTTACGCGGAATGCGTGCCTGCTCTACGGGCATATGGAACAATTCATTGGTCACCGGGTCTTTGGAAAGGTAGCAGGATTTGGTTTCTTTGGTACGGTAGTCAATGACTACATCCACCGCCTTGCCGAGATTGCCGGTCTGGTTCAGGGCCTTGAGGTCTTCTTCCGTCAGGACATGTCCCCTGTAGTCTTCCCCGATCTTGGGAGCCTGACGGATGTAGTGGATGTCGAACTTGACAGCTCCGTTCTCGTCGCGGAACAGGGAGAGTTTGGCATCCCCGTTTTCACGCCCCAGCTCGGAATTTTTTGCCACACGGAAAGCGATAGCGGAAGTCTTTCCCTGCAACATTCTTTCGAGGCTGTCCTTTGCGTTCTTCAGTCCGTCCGGGGTAATGCCGTATTTGGCGGCCTGTTCCCAATTCACTTCCCGCTCGTTGAAGCGATGGTTATTATACACCTGGTCGAAGCCAGTTCCCTTCTGACTGCTTCGTTCTGTGGTTCCTGCGCCGCTTCGATCTTTTCTTTGGCCTGCTCTACGAGCGTTTCCTTCGGCATGTTGTAGAGGGAGTAACGACCGGGATTATTGTACTGGTAGAGAAAATTCTTCCCGAAGTTGGTGAAGAAGTTTCCACGTTGGTCCACTTTGATAAACTGGTCCCTGTTCGCCTCGTTAGCTTCGAGCGTTTCCAGCTCTCCGTTCGCTGCGATTCCTTTTACACCTTTGGCTTTCTGCTCTTTCTTGTCATACGCCATCAAATACCCGTGTTCCGGGGTTGCTTCCTTGTTTTCAGGAGCTAAATTCACATCGTTCATATACGTTAATTTTAAAGATTAATGAATCATTTACGAGGGTAAAATTACTATCTTTGTCATTAAATAGTTTGATTATGAGGAAGTTGTCATTAATTGTCATGTTCTGTCACTTATTGTCATGTCCGGCTTTTGCACAGTCCCCGTCAAAGGATATAAAGCCGGACTCAGTGCTGTCATCTACCGTATCCACTCTGCCCGGCAGTGAAAGTCTTTCATATGAGACAGCCGGTTGCCGGTTACCGTACTGGCCGATTATCCTATTCTGTATCCATTGAATGAAAGTCGGAGGAGGTATGCCGTTTCTTCCGGTTTCGGTATAAGGATGCATCCGGTGAAAAAGAAAAGGATACTCCATGCCGGAGTGGATCTTGCCGCACCCTATGGCACGCCGGTCTATGCTTCAGGAAGCGGGAAAGTCGTTGAAGCCAGGTATAGCAGCAGTTACGGCTGGTACATCGAAATCCGGCACGCGGGCGGCTTTTCCACGTTGTATGCACACTTGAGCAAATTGCATGTGAGGAAAGGGAGCGATGTACGCATAGGTCGGCATATCGGCAATGTCGGTCATACCGGCATAGCGACCGGCAACCATCTGCATTTTGAACTGAGAAAAAACGGGAAGCCGCAGAATCCGTTGCAGTGGGTGATACTAAAGGATTCCCGTTCTAAAAAGAGTCATTAATTTAATCCGTTACACAATGAACATTGAAGAAGCCAAGAGCATTCAGTTGGAGGATTATCTCCGGCGTATGGGGTTCAACCCGGTAAAACAACAAGGGGACAGTATCTGGTATTGTTCCCCTTTCCGTGAGGAGAAGACACCTTCTTTCAAGGTGAGCGCATCCCGCAACCTATGATACGATTTCGGCATCGGACAGGGAGGGGACATCATCACCCTGGCGATGGAGCTTCAAAAGACGAAGGATATCTCTTATGCGCTTAAACGATAGAGGGACATTTTCCGGCTGCTTTCCGTCCGGTAGCAGCCTCTCCCCGGCAGGCGGAACCGCAGGCTACCGGCTACCGGCAGGTACGCATTGATCCGCTGACGAACCCGGTCTTGCTGGGATATCTCAAAGAAAGAGGCATCTTGCCTGAAATCGCAAGGGAAGCATGCAAGGAAGTGCATTTTCAGAACAAGGGAAAATGGTATTTTGCCGTAGCTTTGCCAACCGGAGCGGCGGGTACGAGATCCGTAACAAATACCTAAAAGGCAGCATATCGCCCAAAGAGATTACCCATATCAAAAATGGCAGCGACCGTTGCATAGTGGTTGAAGGCTTTATGGATTATCTCTCATACCTCACGCTCAAGGCTACGCATCCCGGTAACGGACAGCCTAAAGGAAACGGTCCGGACTATATCGTTTTAAATTCGGTCAGCAATGTAGGCAAGGCTATCCCTGTCTTGAAAGAGTATAAGAGTGCCCTCTGCCTACTGGATAACGATTCCGCCGGAAGGCAGGCTTTTCAGCAGATGGCGCAAGCCGGATGCCCGGTCAGGGACAAGTCCGACTGCTACCGGGAGTATAACGATTTGAACGATTACCTGTTGGGCAGGAAGATGGCGCAGGAGAACAAGACGGATCATCAGCACGAAACAGCCCCGAAGCTGATTGAAAAGCCTGCAAAGAAACAGTCCGGTTGAAAATTATAAAATACTGGTCCTTGTCTGATGCATGAAAGGCAGGCAATAAAAAAGAGAGTCAAATCCCTGCTGGAGGGAATTTGGCTCTCTTTTTATTGCTACCCGGCTACCACCGGATATTTATTCTTAATAATTTCTGATCAGCAATTCATTGACCGCTTCTCTTTTCTCGGCTATGGAACAGATGGAACGGAAGATGCTGATTCGCTGGATATGGAAACCGGCATAGAGGTCGTCGAAGAAGGTGTTCTCAGGGTTCTTTTGCCGGGGATCGGAGTTGGAAAGCATTCATTTGGCACCGGTTTCACCTATTCCCTTGCAGAAATTTGCCAGGTTGATCTGCTCTTCATCTCCGAAGTCCTGTGGCATGTAGGAGGTGCAGGAGTTACCCTCATTGACCGGCTTATAAGGCGGGTCAAAATAAAATAGGGAGTTGGCTCCGGTGTATTCTGCGGTCTGCCGGTAGTCACCGTCCAGAATCACAACATCTTGCAGCAGCTTGTGGTTAAAGCGGATCAGTTCCTCTTCCAACAGTTTTACCCGTCCCCCGGCACCAAAAGTGACGGACAGCTTTCCGCTATGGTTCACGGAGTAGATGCCGTTATAACAGGTACGCATGAAGAAGATAAACAGGGCGGCACGGGTGATGTTATTCGGGTTTCCTTCATTGTAGTAGGTACGTTTCTCCATGAAGTAGACCCTTCTTCGGGTATGTTCCTCCAGCGCGATGTATTCGTCCTGTATCCGGGCAAGCACTTTAATAAGCTGCTCCGGGGATTCCTTGATGACGCGGTAGACATTGATCAGAGCCTCGTTGGAGTCGTTGATGACGCAACGGATTTCCGGATAGCTTGTCTTATTCAGAAGAAGAGGCGCCGCCACCGACAAACGGTTCTACATAGGTATCCATCTGTCCGAAGTCTTTCGGAAGGGATTCGATAAGTACGGGAAGCAGTCTTCTTTTACCTCCCACCCAGGGGAAGCAGGGTTTTCCCGGCAGGTTGGCCGGAGAACTTTTCTTTTTTTCCATGTTTACAACATTTAAATGATTAATAAATTAAATAGGGATTATTCATCGTCTGCCGTTTCCAGCAGGTGTTTCAAGTTGGGATCATTTTGGATGCGAAGCAGCTCTTTTTCGATGATTTGCGTCACGTCTTCCTTGATTTGATAGTAGTTCCTTTCGATTTCCTCTTGCATGTGGTCCTTACCATCCGCACCGGTAAAGTCGGTTATGACGGGGATAGGCTTGTAGGCTTTTGTTTCGGCGGCTACCCGTTCATTGTCCACCACGATCTCGCAATGGAATATCTTCTGTTCTATCTTCTCCCCGAAGTTGTCGCAGACACTGCCGACAAACTCTCCTTGCGAGAGGTTGGAGATTTTGGAGGCAGGTATCAGCGAGTCGAGCTGGGTACTGATATTGGTTGAGGTGTCTTCACGGGTCATATTAATGGATTTGCGCTGTTGGAGCACTTTCCCAAACCTTTCAGAAAGGTTTTTCGCTGTTTCTCCGACCACTTGCCCGGAAAAGATATTTCCAATTGTGTTCTGGATCACCCGCGCCTCCTTATCACCGTAGTCACGTATTAACTGGCTGAAATCCTGTGCTCCCAGACATACTGCCACTTTGTTGCTACGGGCGGTAGCGATCAGGGTGTCAAGTCCTTTAAAGTAAAGTGTGGGAACCTCATCCACTAGAATAGAGCATTTGAGCCTGCCTTTTCGGTTGACCATTTTAACGATACGGGCATTATACAATCCTAACGCACATGAGTAAATATTCTGTCTGTCAGGGTTATTGCCGACGCACAAAACTTTGGGTTCCTCCGGATTATTGATATCCAGCGTGAAGTCATCTCCGGTCATAATCCAATATAAGGCAGGTGAGATCAGCTTGATAGCGGAATTTTGGCGGAAGCTATCTGCCCTTGGAGCTGCTCCATCGCACCACCTTTCCATGCATCCATAAAAGGTGACAGGTAATTCTCCAGCTCCCGGTAAGAGGTCAGTATGGTGAACAGGTCGGAATACGGTTTATTCAATAGCTCTATGGCATGTGGGAAGGTGCAGAATTTCCCGTTTTCATAGATTTTAAGATACCAGATCACCGCCGCAAATAGCACAATCGGGCTTTCTACAAAGAAATCTCCCTGCTTTTGAATCCAACTCTTGTTCAAATTTAACATGATTACATACGCTGATTCGTATGCATCCGCGATATCGGATAGAAACGAAGGATTGAGGGGATTGCACCGGTGGCTGTATCTGGGATCATCGAAATTAATCACATAAAATCCGACCGGCTTGGCATACTTATCCTTGTTTTTAAGCAGCTGGTTATAAGCAATTATGCTTAAATCCGGATACTTAAAATCATAGATATAGGCGGCGAATCCTTTCTCTATCTGCTGGCGGATATAGTTATTGATGATGGCATAACTCTTTCCTGATCCGGCGTGCCTAATATCAATGAGGCGCGGAAGGGATTAATCACGTTTATCCAGCCTGAATAGGTCTTTCGTTGGTAACGGAAACGGGTGGGCAGGTTTACCGAGTATTCATTGGCAATCAACCTGCGCTCCTGCATGAAGCTCTCGTTCTCGTCGTTAAAGACGTCATCCATGAGTTGGTTCTTCAACAGGCGGCTGATCCAGGTTCCGGCGGTAAGCAGGCTGATATATCCGGCAGCTACGGTAGCTACATATAATAAGGTTAGAAGCGCGACGGGGAAGCGTGCCGTCAGTAAGAGCTCGCTACCAAAAAAGAGCAGCATCCCGGCTATAAGGTAACAGCCGATACTCCTTCATGACATCTCCACGTCCTTCCGTCCTTTCGCTCCCATGCAGGAGAAGAAAAGGAAGAGCAGACTGAAGGACTTGCTCACCAGCGAATGGGAAAACAGCCCGGTATCCCGCTGGAAATTGAGCAGTATCTTGTCCACGACACCGATGTTCAGGTTCATGGAAAGAAAATAGGGATAGCAGAAATAATAGACATTCATCACTAAAAATAGGATGCTGATGGCCCTCATGAAGTCAAGGTTCTTATTGAGCCCTCTGGTTTCGTCTTGTGACATAAGCGGTATGATAATTAATGGTGATACATTTTATTAGCCAGATGCGGACCTCTGCGTTTTCTCTTTTTCTTTTTCCCGTAAGCTTTGCGTCAGGTCGTCTGCCGGATACGGATAGGATTCCAAAGAGAATATATCAAGCAGTCCTTCCACCAGCTCCGTCTCTTTCATTTCCGGTTCGGACGGATGGATAACAGGGGCTTCTTCAGTCTTTTCCGGTGGGATCGTGCCGTACTTCCGGTTTATAACCGATGCCGAATATTCTTTGCCCAGAAGCGAGCCCTTGAATACGGTCTTTGAGTTATGGTCGATGTAGGTCACGCCATAGATCACACCGGAATCGTTCTGCCAGAGTATGGCGGCAATGCCTTTTCCAGAAAGTTCCTGCAGGAATCCCTGACGGGTGGGCTGTCCTTGCAGGGCGGTAGCGATAGCTTCCTTCGTCTGTACGGGTACGGGATGTCGGGCAATTCATTGTTTGCTTTTCACAAATTTCTTTTGGAGTGCCTCGTAGCCTACGCTTTTACCGATCTTGCTGGATTTGATGCTACGCCGGTCCGTTCTCCTTTTTCATCGGTAGCCGCATAGACCAGTCCATGATAGGTCTTTCCCTTTATCGTCTTGTGGGCCTCTTCCACCGTTACATGGAAAAGGCCAAGCAGGGCTTTAAACTCCTTGACGGATTGGAACTTGTATCCCTGCATGACGGGCTTGACCACATTGGCTATCTGATGCTTGATATCCCCCTTCCGGTAATCGACGGCAGTCAGCGGCAGGGATTCCCGTCGCTCCATCTTCTCGGCGGGTAACAGATGGTATTTCCTCTCCAGCTCCCGGCAAACAGCGGTCGAGCGTTGCCATTCTTTGTAATCTTTAATTTTCTTTCCCTGCTCGTCAATACGCAGGGAGACGATATGGATGTGGGGCCTGCCGATATCCTCATGCCGGTAGATGATATAGGGTTGGTTGCCATATCCCATTTTTTCCATGTATTCCTGGCCGATAGCGGTCAACTGTTCATCGGTCAGCACATCGTCCGGGTGTGGATTTAATGAAATGTGGATAACGGGCTTCTCAGTCCGGCGGTTAGCCGCCAGATACGGTTCGAAGGAACGGATGCAGTGCTGGATGGTCGGATGGCCGTCTGCCGGTTCCATGATCCGGTTTCATGCCAGTGGCCGTGCCTGCTGCTTGTCCACTTTTTCTTGATTGTAGTATAATGCCCCGTAAACGGAGGCTCCTGATGTTATTTTTGCAACCATTGTTCAAATTCTTGGGTGAGACGGATAATCTCCCGGTTGAGAGATATTAGTTCAATAGTCAGTTGCTCCAATTTATAGAGCATGGCAAGAGCCTTCTTTTCGGATAGTCCGGTATGCAGAGCTTTGACTGCCTGGTTATAGTTTACTCCGATCCGGCGGTATTCGCTCTGCAGGTTGGTCAGCTTGATGTAGTAGTCCGTTGCCGCCTTATCTATTTTCACGACTTTCATCGGTTTGTCGAAAAGGGCGGCAAGGATGAACTGGGATTTATTATTAGCTCCCGAATTCTCAAAGAGCCTCTCAAACTCGATGTTCTGGAGTTCGTCCAGACGGAATCCGTAATAATAAGAATGAAGTTCTGATTCCTCTTTGGGATTCCGTCCGCCTCTTCATTTGCTCGAAGTGTCAGCCCGTCCGGGTTTGCGTGTACTATTGATTTTAGCCATATCTTTTCAGGTTTTATTTATCCGGCAGCAAAATAAGTGATAATTTTGATACGAACCTAAAATCGGAAAGTGACTACAAATGACAAGAGATGACTATTTGTGACAGGGGGTAAAAATACCCCTGTTCACTTCCCGTTTCCGCAAGCCGCGATGTTCTTTTCAAAGGTTTCCTTTAGTTTGGGCAGCAGGACGGAATAGTTCTTTTTGCGCCGGGCAAGGTCGGCACGCAGGTCATATGGTTTGGGAATGGCAACATTGAAGAGTTTCTCAAAAGCGGAAACGATACCGGCGAAAGAGAGGCGTTTGCCGCTTTCGTCCGTAATCAGCCCGCTGTAATCCAGCGAGGAGATCAGTTCCATCAGGTTGACCAGCGAACCTTTCCAATGGAGCGATGAAAGAAACGAGGAAGGTGTCGTGATGGTTCCGGGGTACTGTACACCAAAATTGACCAGCTCTATTTCCGCCTCCACCAGCAGGAGGCATTTGTCCAGATAGAATTCGGCTACTGCCGTGTGGAAATGTCCTGTTCGGGTGAATAACTTCTTTAGGGAAATCAGTTCTACCTTGCTGTGAAGCAGATGGCGCAGCTTTCCGATACGGAAACCGATTCGATGGCGAGGTCGTAAAGGTATTGTTCATATTCGGTATAGGAGGAAGAGAATTCTTCATCGGAAACTGTCTGTTTTGGGCTTGAAGCCAGAGATAAATAATTGAATATACGGCATTCTGTAAATGGTTTCATACGGCATACATTTGATTTGTTTATACCGGAGTAAGCCAAATGAAATGCCTCTGCTATCGTTTAAAGCTCTATACCTTTTTAAAATACTGACAATCAACAATAAACAAATTTCATATAGAAACGGGTGTAAATAAAAAGTGTAAGCCGTCCTTGACAAGAATGTTAGGACGGCTTACACTTTTGTAAACCTCATTTGCTTCGGGTTATCCTCCGGTCAGTCGATGATATGGTATTTCCTTAGTTTCTCATACAGGGTAGTCCGGCTGACATTGAGCAACCGGGCCGCCTTGGAACGGTTGTCACCCGTCTTTTCAAGGGTCTGGAGAAGCAACGCCTTTTCTTTTTCTTCTTCCGTCCACTGCGTTTCTTCTTCTTTAGGAAGGGAGATTTCAAGGTTCAGGTCTGAAACGGAAATCCATTGCTCTTGGCAGATGAGTACGGCTCGACCTATTACATTCTTCAGTTCACGGATATTCCCCGGCCAGGGATATTCCAGCAGTGCCGCCTCTGCCAGCCGGTCAAAGCCACGAAACGATTTATGGGCCTTGGCGCAAGTGAGTTTCAAGAAAAAATAAGCCAGAGGAAGGATGTCTTCCCGGCATTCTGCCAGTGTAGGAATCCGCAGAGTGAACTCATTGAGCCGGTGGAACAGGTCTTCCCGGAAGCGTCCTTCTCCGATGGCTTTTTCCAGATTCTCATTGGTGGCGGCAACCAGCCGGATATCAAAAGAGTATTCTTTCGTGGAACCTACCGGCTTGCAGCGTTTCTCTTGCAAGGCCCTGAGCAGGAGCATCTGTGTCTTATAGGAAAGGTTGCCTATCTCGTCCAGAAACAATGTCCCTCCGTTAACGGCACGGAACAATCCGACCTTGTCGCTTTCCGCACCGGTAAAGGCTCCCTTCTGATGACCGAAAAACTCGGAGGCGGCAAGCTCATCGGAAATGGCCCCGCAGTCGATAGCCAGATACGGCTTGTTCTTCCGATGGCTCCGGGCATGTATCTCGGCTGCAATGTGCTCCTTCCCGGTGCCGGAAGCCCCACGGAGCAGAACGGAGATGTCGGCACAGGCAATCATCTCTATCAGACGGTACATCTCATGGGCTTTGGGGCTTTCACCTCGGTAGAACTCCTGTTCGTTATCGTTTTTATTCCAGTATCTCCGTTATCAGAGCCAGGAGATTGTCTGGCTGCACAGGCTTACACAGGTAGTTGATGGCTCCCAGTTGCATGGTTGTCACCGCATTCTCCACCTGTCCGTAGTTGGTCATGATCAGAAAAGGGATAGAGTAGTACTTCTCATTCATCCATTTCAGGAGCGAGGTGCTATTTCCGTCCGGCAGGCGCAGGTCTGCCAGTATTAGGTCGAACTCCTTTTGCCCGATGGCTTTACGGGCATTCGCAAGGGTTGCCACGCATTCGGTTTTCATCCCTTTTTTCACCAGCCAGTTGCTGATGCTACGGCTGAACACAATATCATCTTCAATAATCAGGATTGTTTTCATAGGCTTTCCTCCCGTATTTTTCAGCGTATACTATCAGTTTTTCCACTGCCCGGATGATGTCCCGCATTTCCATGGATTGTCTATTGGTCCACTCTGTCGCAGGTTCTGTCACCAGTTCCCGTAAATGAGACAAGGGGAAATCCAGACGGACGGTTTCCCATAGGGGCAGGTTCTTATGCAGGATGGAGGCGGCGGCCTCCTTGTCTTGTCGGTCTAAGGCAGCGGTTAATGCGGCAAGGTCTTTCCGGCTCTCTTCGATAAACAGGGCGAGCATTTCCTCCCTGTTGTCCTCTCCTGAAAGGATGAGTGAGAAATCGGGAGCATACTCCTTTCTGTCTTTTTCTCCTATCACTTGTGCCACTGTATTTATCAGTTCTTCCATAGAGAATGGTTTATGGATGCAGCCCGAAAAGCCGCCCGACAGATACTCGTTGTCATCATCCACCCGTGCCGTTACCGCTATGACGGGGATTGTCTTTGCGTTCTCCATATTGGATGCCCGGAGCAGTTCAAGTATTCCGTAGCCGTCCGTTTCAGGCATCTGTATATCCGTCAGCAGCAGGTCATATCTTTGTGACCGTAGCCGGGTAACCAGTTCACGGCTGGTCTGGCAGCAGTCGCACCGCACTCCGTTACGGTTAAACATCTCTTTGGTAATGTTCAGTTGCATCCGGTCGTCATCAATGACCAGTACGTTGATTCCATCCAGATGATAATCAGTAGCGATGCGTGTCTCATCCATCTGGGTGGATTCATCCGCCTCAAGGAGTGGCAGGAATGCGGTAAACGTGCTGCCTTCACCCGGTTTGCTTTTTACGGTAAGGCTTCCCTGCATCCCGGAGACCAGCCTGCTTGCAATGGCCAGCCCCAATCCGAAACCGGGAACATTACGGGCATTGTCCAACCGTTCAAAAGCTGTGAATATCCGGGTTGTTTCTTCCTCCGTCATCCCGGTACCGGTGTCCTGTACCGAGAAATGCAATTCTTTATTCCGGTATTCCGCTTGCAGGCGGATTTCACCTTGCCGGGTGAATTTAATGGCGTTGGAAAGCAGATTGTTCAGGATTTGCTGGAGCTGGGAACGGTCACCGCTTACTACCACATCCAGACCGGAAAAGGCGGTTGTCAGCCGCAGCTTTTTCTTTTTGGCCAGCGAACCGTAGTTCCGGGCTGTTTCGCTGAAAAGGGTCTCCAGCCGGAAAATCGAAAGGATGGGTTTGTTCCTGCCGGTATCCAGCAGGTAGAATCCGATCAGCGTATTGACCAGCCCGATCATGTAATCGGAAGAATGGAGTATATTTTCCGCATACTCGTCCTTGCGGCTCTTCTTTTCTTCCCCGGGGAGCAGTTCGGCGCATCCTTTGATAGTAGCCAGTGGCGCACGAAGGTCATGAGCGATGGTGAGCATCATGCGTTTTCTGGATTGTAGGAGCTCCGTGTTCTCACGATTGGAGGCTTCCAGCTGACGCTGATACTGGTTTATCCTGTTCAGATCCCGGTGGATGATAAGATACAGGAGGACGGTCAGCAACGAGATGAGGACAGCCAGCAGAGAGACCGTATGGAACGAGCGGTCGCGTGTGGAAATGAATTGCCTGTAACGCTCATCAAGCCGTATTCCAGCATCCGCCTCAAAGTCCCTGACAATCCGGTGTAGCCTGTGGTTCAGGTCCGTGTTGTTACTGTACAGGAGGTCCATCTGTTCCAGCAGCCTTTCCCGTTCGGCTTTCTGCATGTCGGTCACCTCCCTGTCAAGGGAGTGCAGCATGCTCGTGACAGATGTGGTACCTGATGTTTACCAATGGACTGTCGCTGGCGTTCCAGCTGTTCCTTCTGCTGCAGATAGGCCGATTTTTTCCTCCCGGGCCTGATGAATGACCAGAAACCCTTCTTCGGAGTTTCCTCCTCCTTCTTTTTCTCGGCAGGAAGGACATCCGCCTGCTGGATATGGGACACGATTGCCGGAATCTTGCTGTTCACGATCTCGCCGGTCTTGCGCAGACGCCCGAACGTGTCCATGACCGTGTCTAACAACAGTTCCTTTCTTTCCAGCAGCAGGCATAACGAATCTATGCGCGACTGTTGTTCGGGAGACTTCACATACCTTTTCAGTGTCTGCAACATGTTACAGACACTGTCTTTTTTGTGTGGTAGAGTCCAAGGTCGCTTTCATCCCAGACGCTGGCTGTTTCACCGTAAGTGGCCAGTCCCAGCAAGCCCGCGTATGTTTCTCCGGCCAGATGCCGGATACAGGCCAGTTCATGCTCATCCTGTCGCAGGCTGTTCCGCCTCGTCTGTTCCTTGCGGAAGATATGAATGGTCAGGACGAGCAGGAGAAGCAGTATGACATATCCTAAAAGGATTTTAAGTTTCAACCACATGGAAGTCTTCATTCTTATATTGGAATCCTACAAAAAGGCGTGTTCGCTCATATAAAAGGGAATAATAGAAACTTATGATAAAAGTTTATTACTGTTTCAAACCATTTGAGGATACCTCGCAAGTTTGCTATCACACAGTTGATCTTTTAATCTTTTTTTATACTCACAGAAAGGATAGGAACCTGCTTTTATGACTGAAACATATCACATCCCCTTTATTGGACATTACATTCTCATTCGATCATATTGTTTTCATTTCGGCTCATCCGTTTCTTCACCCGTTCTACTGCTTCCGATACAATTTCTTTGTTTTCAAAGCGTTGTGTATAATTGGTATAGTCTGGATGAATCCGTTTGTAGGTCGGGTCAAGAAACAAAGGACTGGAAATAATATGGTCCGCTGTCGAACGGTTACAACAGAAAACTATATTTTCAACTCCCGCCAGCCGGGTCAGTGCCTTTACATCCGTGTCATGTGGCTGCAATGTCATCGGATCCGTGAAAAAGAACAAATAATCAATCTCTCCTTCCACAATACGTGAGCCCATTTGCTGGTCACCACCTAAAGGACCGGATTTCAGAATCGTGATATCCCATTCTGTTTCAGGATGTTTCTCTTCGAGCGCTTTTTTAATGAGTGTACCGGTGGTTCCCGTACAATAGAACTTATGCCTATCAGACGTTCCGAGTTCCAAAGAACCCATTCTATCATGTCCTTTTTCATTGCATCGTGTGCAACCAGACCGATTTTACGAACAATTGTTTTCATCATAATAATAAAATATGGTTTATGTGATAATATAATTAACAATATCCAACAGCTTTATAAAAAACAGGAGAATGACTGTATGAGTTTGAGCAGCTCCTTGTTCGCCCGGCTGTCCACGGTGGCTTCCCGCCTCTCCTCAAACAAAGTAAGCGTTGCGGAGCATTCCCCGCAGATATCAATGCCGACTACACGTTCCTTTCGAAGGACAATTGCCAGTAATTCCTCCAGTTCCTGCAGGCTGAAAGACCCTTGATCCCAGTCTGTTACTGCGGATGCCGGGTTCAGGACATCCTTGTCTATGGACAAGTAAACCGGTCCTTCAATATACGCAGAGGAGAAATTGTGCCAGCCCTTCTCGTGAGCTAACGTCGCTTCGCTATAAAAACTGACTCGTTGTCCGTATTCTTCCGGTACGGTGCGTATCAGTTTGTCCGATGCACCGACTATCACCACTTTCTTGCAAAGCATATTCCAGTCTAACATGTCTTTTACCCAGCTCCCACAAGAAAGCATGCCCTTGAACAAGGGAGGCTGCATGTCGGGGTGATGGTCGAATACAATCAGAGAGAACGGAACTCGAAGTTTGTCTGTCCATAATTTGGTCAGGTAATGATAATTGCCCGAATCAATGAAATGGATACCTTCCGCTGGATAACCGGCAATCACCCGCTTCAATTTTCGTATCCCCTCCTTGTCACAGTAACCTCTCGTTCCAGAAAGGTGACGGCAGTCTAGCCAAATGAACTGATTGTTCCGTGCAAATACCTCATGGGCATACACACCGGTGAAGTTCATGATGACAACCGGCCAGACGGTTTCTCGGTCCGCCTTCTTCTTACACCGTCCATTTGTCAGTAACTCTTGCTTATTCATGTCCGTTCAGAACCATCGTACATAACAAAAATCTTGCCGGTGAGGTAACAGGGGATGGTTGGGATACATTCTGAATGCCTGTTTGAAGCTTCCAGCGCTGAACATTCTGGTTATTGCCTTGAAAGTGTATAGGTTTCCGTCTTTGGATGTCAAAGAAAAAGGAATGACCTCATGGATGCGATCCTCATTCTCCTCATGCCGTATAATGACCGATTCCAATCCGATCGCGTTGTCCAGCCCTTTCTCGTCAATGACGACCGTCATCTCGTATTCCTTACCAGCCTCCACCGTGGCGTCCAATCCTTTTCCCGCATTCACGGAAACGATTTCCACGGCATTCCATCTGCTGTCGACAGCTGCCTTCCAGCCGGCAAGCGTTTTCGCCTTTGCATAATTGTCCGCCGCCAAAACATGAAAGTGTTCCGACAACTTGTTGTAAAATCCGTCATAGTAGTCATCCAGCTGTCTTTTCATCGTGAAGCGGGGAGCTATTTGCGCAACCGAGTTCTTGATGTACTTGACCCAGGTTTCCGGATAGTCTTTTTCTTTCCGTTCATAATATAACGGCAGGATATTATGTTCCAGCAGGAAATAAATTGTTTCCGCATCCAGTTGGTTCTGGTACTGTTCATCCTGATAGGTGGCCTTGTCGGTGATGGCCCATCCCGCCTCCTTGCGGTAGCCTTCGTACCACCAACCGTCCAGCACGGAGAAGTTGAGTACGCCGTTCATCAGAGCCTTCTCACCGGAAGTTCCGGAAGCCTCCGCAAGACGGGTGGGAGTATTCATCCAGATGTCAACCCCAGAAATAAGATGCCGTGCCAGGTCCATGTCATAATTCTCAAGGAAGATGATTTTACCCAAGAATTCAGGACGGCGGGATATCTCCACAATCTGCTTGATGAGCCCTTGCCCGGCAGTGTCGTTTGGATGGGCTTTTCCTGCAAAGACAAACTGTATGGGATGTTCCTGATTGTTCACAATCCGCGCCAGACGATCCAAATCGGTAAACAAAAGATGAGCTCTTTTGTAAGTTGCAAAGCGCCTTCCGAAGCCGACAAGAAGAGCATTCGGATTAAACTTCTCGAAAATGGAGACACCCAATGCCGGGTCAACCTGGCTTTTGAGCCAGTCCCGGCCGCATTTCCACTTGATGTAGGATATCAGTTTGGTTTTCAACCTTTTCCGCATGTTCCATATCTCTTCATCGGGTATATTATAAACGCCTTTCCATATTTCCTGATTGGACTGGTCGTTCATGAAATTCTCATCGAAATTGTCCTTAAACAGCTTTTTCCACTCCGCCGTACACCAAGTGGGAAAGTGTACGCCATTCGTCACATAGCCCACATGGTTCTCTTCCGGGAAATAGCCTTTCCAGAGAGGCGCGAACATCTGCTGTGAAACGGACTTGTGCAGCTTGCTGACACCGTTTACCGCCTGGCTGGTTTTGCAGGCGAATACCGACATGCAGAAACGTTCTCCCTTGTTGCCCGGAGTTTGCCGTCCGAGGTTCATCAACTCGTCCCACGTAATGCCCAGCTTATCAGGATATCCTTTCATATATTTATTGAAAAGCCCCTCATCGAAATAGTCATGGCCGGCAGGCACAGGTGTATGCACAGTGTAAAGCGAGGAAGCCCTAACCAGTTCCATGGCTTGTCCGAAGTCCAGGCCTTCGGATATATAGTCGCATAACCGCTGGATATTGATCAGTGCGGCATGCCCCTCGTTGCAGTGATATACATCTTTCTCGATGCCCAATACTTTTAATGTCATCATTCCTCCGATGCCGAGCAGTATTTCCTGCTTGAGCCGGTTTTCCCAGTCACCGCCATACAGGTGATGGGTAATCGGACGGTCGAACTCGCTGTTCAGTTCATTGTCCGTATCCAGCAGGTAGAGGGAAACACGTCCCACATTGGCCTTCCATACATTGGCATGGACCGTGAAACTGTCGGCATAGGGAACATGGATTACCAGTTGTCGCCCGTCAGGCTGCATCACTTTCTCTATCGGAAGCTGCCCGAAATTCTGTGGGTCATAATGAACCTGTTGCTGCCCGTCCATCGCCAGAGCCTGGTCAAAATAGCCATAACGATATAAAAGCCCTACAGCGCAGAGTCTACGTTACTGTCCGAAGCTTCCTTCAGATAGTCACCTGCCAATATGCCCAGACCGCCGGAATAGATTTTAAGAACCCTGTCCAGACCATATTCCATGCTGAAATAGGCAACTGACGGACGGCTGTGGTCCGGCTCCACATCAAGATACGCCTTAAAAGTGGAATATACGTTTTCCATCTTACGCATGAAGTTTCCGTCATGTGTCAGTGCCTCCAGCTCTTCATAATCCATCCGTTCCAGAAACAGTACCGGATTCTGTTCCGCCTCTTCCCATAGTTCCGGGTTCAAACCACTATATAAACTCTTCGCATCCTCGTTCCAGGTCCACCAAAGATTATGTGCCATCTCCGCAAATCTCCGCAATTCTGCCGGAAGGTGTGAACCGACTGTAATCTCCCTCCATTGTGGGACGTTTACATGATAACTTGAATATTCCATAACATTTTACTTATTTGATAGTTCATGATTTTTTTCTGTGGAGGTTTCTCCTGTTTCCGGTTCTTCCTGTGGAAATGTCCCGGCTGTACCCTGGAAATTCTCGAGGAACTGTTTTTCCATACTTAGCGATCGTTTCCGTATCCGCTTGGAAAAATAGATAACGACAATGATCAGGAAAGATAATATCAGTCCTGACCCCAAAGCGACATTGAAAAGACGGATGATGATACCCATTACGATAATGATACAGATCAACACCTTGATCACTATCATTGATACCAGCAGCCCCCTGTTGAACCTGTTGTCCGCCCAAAGTTTGCGGAATTCGACGGAATTGTTTTTCTTCATGATGATGGCGCACAAAAACGGGGATATGATAAGGAGGACAAGAACGAAGCTCAGCAGGCTTCCTTTCATCCCCGGAATACGTCCCATTACCAGAGGATACGCATAGGAGAAGAACAGCGCTATGAAAACAGGCATACCACCAGATAAAGGGTGACGGATACCAACATGGACCTGATGAGCTTGTGCCAGGAGCTTGATGTCTTGTGGTCATTGTTCCAGAAGAATAATGCGTCAGGTAATCTTTCAGGAATTGTGGCAAGTGCCTGTCTGCAAAACAGTAGACGGGATCCGACAGTCTTATCATATAAGGAGTAAGGAAAGTGGTGATGACCGATACTGCCACTATGACCGGATAAAGGTATTTGTCCATTACATTCAGACTGATTCCTAACGAAGCGATGATGAACGCAAACTCACCCACTTGTGCCAGGGAAAAGCCGGCTTGTATCGCAATCTTTAGCGGTTGTCCGGAAAGCAACACGCCGAAACTCCCGAACAGGACCTGCCCGCATAGGACCAGTGCCGTCAGGATAAAAACAGGAACGGCATATTCCCATATCATGCAGGGTCGATCATCATTCCCACTGATACGAAGAAAACGGAGGCGAACAGGTCCTTTACCGGTTGCACGATATGTGCGATTTCTTCCGCTTTATCTGTTTCTGCCAGCAGGGATCCCATGACGAACGCACCCAGCGCGGCGGAGAATCCCGCCTTTGTCGCTATCATCACCATTCCCAGGCATAGTCCCAGGGAGGTTGTCAACAGTATTTCATTGCTAATAAAGCGGTTCAATCTTTTCAGAAGGGTAGGAATCAGATAGATTCCCAATGCTGACCAGAAAATAAGAAAGGCCGCAAGTTTCAATATGCTCTCCAGCATTTCGAAGCCTTCAAAATGCTTGCCTACAGCCAATGTGGAGAGGACCACCATCATGATTACCGCCACCACGTCCTCAATGATTAGTATCCCCAGGACAATACCGGTAAATTTCTGATCGAGAAGCCCCATGTCACTGAATGCTTTGAATACGATGGCGGTGGAGGACATGGACAGCATTCCGCCCAGAAAGATACAGCTCGTGTGTGAGAAGCCCATCGCATTGCCTGCCGTATATCCCAGGAACATCATGCCGCAGACGATGATAACAGTGGAGAATATGGCCGAGGCTCCCACACTTATCAGCTTTCTGAACGAGAAATCCAGTCCTATGGCGAACAGGAGGAAAATAACACCGATATCCGCCCATATCTTGATATTGGCCTGGTCGGAAACAGTCGGGAATAGGGAAATGGAAGGACCTGCCATAATACCGGCCACAATATATCCCACTATGACCGGCTGTCCCAGCCATTTGAAAATGACGGTTATGATACCGGCTATAATCAAGATAGTGGCAAGGTCTGATATTAAAGGGGCAACTTCCGACATAGGAGTAACATTTTATATGGACAACTCGTTAAGGACACGGATCAGGTTTTTGTCAATGGGCTTGTCGTTCTTGATAGCCTGGTCAAAAGGAACATAGACAATCTCATTGTTATGTATGCCTACCATGATATTGTGCTGGTCCTCCATCAGGGCCTGTATGGCGGCCTCACCCAGCCGGCTGGCCAATATGCGGTCGTTGGCACTTGGCGCTCCTCCCCGTTGTAGATGTCCCAGGATAGAGACCCTGACATCATATCCGGGGTATTCCCTTTTTACCCGGTCGGCATAGTGCATGGCTCCGCATTCTTATTGCCCGGGCTTTCCGTCACGATGACGATGCTGCTGTTCTTGGTCTTCCGGAATCCGCGTCCGATAAAAGTCTCCAGCTGATCCGCATCCGTCCGGTCTTCCGGAATAATGGCGGCCTCGGCTCCCGAGGCTATTGCGCTGTTCTGGGCGAGGAAACCGGCGTCGCGTCCCATCACCTCGACAAAGAAAATTCGGTCGTGCGAGGTGGCTGTATCCCGGATTTTGTCCACACACTCCACAATGGTGTTCAGGGCCGTATCATATCCGATTGTAAAATCGGTACCGTACAGGTCATTGTCGATGGTACCGGGCAGTCCTATGCACGTGACAGGGTATTCCTCGGCAAATATGCGGGCTCCAGTCAGTGAGCCGTCGCCCCCGATGACTACCAGCGCCCCGATTTTTTCTTTCCTCATGGTATCGTATGCCTCTCTGCGTCCTTCCGGGGTGGTGAACGCTTCGGAACGTGCCGTTTTCAGGATGGTTCCCCCACGCTGGATGATGCTGCTCACATCCTCGGTCGTAAGTTCCTGGACTCGCCCGCTATCAGCCTTCGTACCTCTGTAAATTCCATTTGACTTTGAAGCCGTTGAAAATGGCGGTACGGGTCACGGCACGGATTGCCGCATTCATTCCGGAAGCGTCCCCTCCGGAAGTAAGGATTCCTATATATTCATCTTTTTTCATCTATCTCAGTTCTTGTTTTGTTTCATTCTGCCAATATAGCTTTCAGTTTTTTCCGGCAGTGAAAAATACGGCTCTTTATGGTTCCCAAACTCACACCGGTTCTTTCCGCTATCTCACGGTATTTGAACCCTGACAGGTACATCTCAAAAGGTATGAAATGCGACTCCGGTATACTTTTGATGGCATTACGTATCTTTTCCAGGTCATAGTTCCTGTCCACCTCCTCTGTACGGGACTCGTCCATGATCCGCGAATAATATGCAGGATCGGAGGATATGTACAGACGGGTATGACCGACCTCCGCCCGGTAACCGTTGATAAACGTGTTACGCATGATGATAAACAGCCACCCTTTGAAATTTGTGTTCTTGTTGTAACTTTCTTTGTGAAGCATTGCCTTGAGCAGGGTATCCTGCAGCAGATCTTCCGCCTTCTCCCTGTCCGCTGTCAGTTTGTACGCGAAACGGAACAGTTCGTCCTGTACGCTAAGCAGCTCTTTTTCAAAATTGAATTCCTTCATCGGTTGTGCCGGTTCCCTGTTCCGGAAGTGCCTGTTAAAGGCCGGACGGCTCTCCGGACAGGAAAAGCCTGTCCGGCCTTACACCATTCCAGATATGGAATTATTTAACCTCGATAGCCTTGGAAGTTTTTTGTTTTTCTTCCTCCTTCACTTTCGGGATTTCAATGGACAGGATCCCGTGTTCGACTTTTGCGGAAATCTTATCCTTCTCCACGTTTCAGGTAGCAGGATGGTCTGCTGGAACTTGGAATAAGAGAATTCGCGGCGGAGATACTTCTTGTCTTTCTTCTCCTCCTTCTTCTCTTCTTTCTTTTCCATGCAGATTGTCAGGTTGTTGTTTTCGTCAACATTCACCTTGAAATCATCCTTCGTCATTCCGGGAGCCGCCATTTCAACCTTGTAGTCCTTGTCATTCTCAATGACATTGATGGCAGGAGCCGTAACTCCCGTTTTTGCCAGCCACTCATTCTCGAAGAAATCGTTAAAAATACTCGGCAACCAGTTTGAATTTGTTTTTACAGGTACCATTTTTACCTCCTTTTTTAAATTGTTAATAAATAAAATATTCAAAAAGACAATACAAATCAGTCTGATTGACTGACTCTTATCGTCTGATCATACCTTGTTCGGCTACAGCCTCCGTCCGTCTCCATATCTCCTCCTGGTCTCCGAGGAAATAGTCCCTGACAAGCACCGGCCGTTCATCAAATTCGAATACATAAGGTACTGCCGTGGCAGGTTCAAGAGGGATATGTCCGTATCGGAAATATTCTTGAGATGCTTGACTATCCCGCGCAGACTGTTTCCATGGGCAACGACAAGCAGGTTGTCCCTATGCATCAATGTGGGTAGGATGACACATTCCCAATAGGGCATGACACGCATGACGGCATCCTTCAGGGATTCAGTCCGTGGCAGTTCCATTTCGGGAACACCGGCGTAACGGGTGTCGTTCCCCGGATAGCGGGGATCGTCTTCCTTCACCGGCTCGGGCGACACGCCGTAACTTCTCCGCCAGATATGGACTTGTTCCTCGCCATATTTGTCTGCTGTCTCCCTTTTGTTAAGTCCCTGAAGTATGCCGTAGTGTTTCTCGTTCAACCTCCAGCTTTTCTCCACCGGGATCCAGTCTTCATTGAGACGGTCCAGAACACAATTCAACGTTTTCACAGCCCGTTTCAGATAGGATGTGTAAGCCGCCTCAAAAGAGAATCCCGCTTCTTTCAGCATATCACCGGCTTTACAGGCTTCTGCGATCCCCTTATCACTCAGGTCTACATCGGTCCAACCGGTAAAGCGGTTTTCCTTGTTCCATAGCTCTCGCCATGTCTCAACAATACGATCCTTTTCATGCCATATAGTTTTTATGCAACGGTTATCGAAGGATCCAGATAGACATCCTGAATGGTGTTCAGAAGCGAGACCCCGTCTTTCATCGTCTTCTGGAAGGCTTTTCTCCCACAGATAAGTCCCATACCTCCGGCACGTTTGTTCACCACTGCGGTTACGACGGCATCATGCAGGTCAGATGTCCCATGGGACTCGCCCCCCGAATTGATCAGGCCAACCCTTCCCATATACCCGTTGGCCACCTGGTAGCGGCAGAGGTCTATCGGATGGTCGGAGACCAGTTCCGTATACATACGCCCGTCGGTCTTACCGAATCCGATGGCTTTAAAACCTCCATTGTTGGACGGCAGCTTCTGCTTCACGATATCAGCCTTGATGGTGACCCCGATATGGTTGGCCTGCCCTGTCAGATCTGCTGCCGCATGATAGTCAATCCCGTCTTTCTTAAAACTGCTGTTTCTCAGATAACACCACAATACCGTGGCCATCCCCAACTCATGGCATATTCAAACGCCTGTGAGACCTCCACAATCTGGCGGCGGCTTTGTTCCGAACCGAAATAGATAGTTGCCCCCACGGCAACGGCACCCATGTTCCATGCCTCCTTCACTGTACCGAACATGACCTGGTCATAACTGTTCGGATAAGTCAGCAGCTCGTTATGGTTCAACTTCACGATGAAAGGAATCTTATGGCGTACTTACGTGCCACAGCTCCCAGAACTCCGAATGTGGATGCCACGGCGTTGCATCCTCCCTCGATAGCGAGTTTCACAATGTTCCCGGGATCGAAGTAAAGAGGATTGGGTGCAAAGGATGCTCCGGCAGAATGTTCTATCCCCTGATCCACCGGCAGGATGGAGACATACCCGGTATTGGCCAGACGCCCGTGCCCGTACAGGGCTTGCAGGCTCTCCAAGGTGCGTATATTCCTGTCGGAATCCACCCATGCCTTGTCTATCATATTCGGCTCGGGGATATGGATGAGTTTCTTGTCTATTGTCTTGCATACATGGTCCAGGTAGTATCCTGCCTGCGTTCCCAACAAATCAATAATCGTGCTCATGTCAGTCGTTTTTTTATTCCAAATCAGGACTGGCGTTCCCCCAGTTTTGCATCCATGAAAAGGATGCCGCTCTCTCCGGCTTTCTTCATCAGGTTTACGATGTTCAGGAAATTCGCCTCTTCCTCCACCTGCTCCCTGACAAATCCCCAAAGAAAATCACGGGTGGCATTGTCTTTCTCCTCGGAAGCCAGATGTACCAGTTCGTCAATCAATCTGGAAACATGTCTCTCGTGTTCCAAGGCATGTTCAAAGACTTCGGTGGGACTGCCCCAACCCTGTGGAACCACATCGACCTTGTCCACTTTTGCCTCCGCCTCACGTTTGGCATATATTCGGCGATGGCACATGCGTGTCCTGTCTCTTCCGCCGATTGCTTGCGCATCCAGCGGGCCATGCCGGAAAAACCTTCCTTTTCCAGATAGAAGGACATTGAAAGATACAGGTTGGCGGACCATAATTCCGCAGTAATCTGCCGTTCAGGGCCTTTTGTAAATTCTCGGTCATAATGAATCTAATTTTTAATGTTGGTACTATTTTTTATTTTTCATATTCAGGGGCAAGCGTGTGCTTGTCTCAAAATATCTGTCAGGACAGGTTGCATCCCGTTTATGAAACATTCCACGGCGATGACCATCAGAATAAGCCCATCAGTCTCATCATCACATTATTTCCGGTTTCTCCAAGAATTTTCAAAAGCCGCGTTGACACGCAAAGGATAATGAAAGAGAGGAGACAGACTAGGGCGATCACGCAAACCAGTGCAATTTTGAAAATATGCTCAGGGGCATCTTCCATCAGTGTTATGCCGCTTGAAATTACACCCGGACCGCACAGCATCGGAACGGCAAGAGGCGTGACGGTGATGTTCCTGGAATATTCTTTTTTCTCGTTCTCGTTCAGTTTCACATGGGTGAAGTGTGCCTGCAGCATGTCATATCCGATTTTAAAGATGATGATACCTCCCGCAATCCGGAAACCATTGGTCGAGATCCCGAAAAAATGGAACAGGAACCTGCCGCACAAGGTGAAAAGTACCAGTATGACGAACGTGAGGGCGCAGGATTTTAAGGCGATGCTCCGGCGTTCTCCGGCACTCATGCCCTCGGTCATCTGCAGGAAAACCGGCATCACTCCGAGGGGGTCCATCAATGTGAACAACGAAGTGAAACACAACATTGAGTATGCGAATATATCCATAGGATGATACTTGTTTTATTTTTAGACCATTATTTTCTCTGTGAACAATAAACTCCGGTCAGGTTACACGATTTGACACATCATATGAAGCAGGGCAGCCTGCGTTCATATTCCATGGCCAGGATACGCAACAATTCCATAAACGCCGTACTTACATATATCCGTTTTGTGTACAGCCCCTTGATGAAAGAATGGATGGATGAATCCGTATTCTGGCATAGTACGTGAAGTTCGGATATCTGACGGGATATATATTGTTCATGTTCAAGCAGGGTGTTCAAGGCAGCCAGCGGTGTCGGCCATTGCCGGATGTCGCGCCTGATTTCATGGATGGTTACAGCACCTCCTTCATGATAGATGCGATTCATCATCTGATAGACCTTGCCCATATTGTCCTGTGCCTGTGCACTTAGCCATGAGGCCAATATCGGAAGTTGCTGCCCCTCAAAATAGACCTGCAATGACAGGTACAGGTTAGTTGACCAGATTTCTGTATTGATCAATGTGTTCATCGCATATTCAATTCGTTTATCCATGGCTGTTCTGATATTTGAAATTAGACAAAATAAATCGTAATTCATATCCTGCAATAATCATGAATTTATGTGATAGCATCTGTAAATCGGACTCTTATGGAGTTGTAAAATGAATTTTAATGCTTGCGAGACAAATAGTCATAAAAATGTTATAATTATCATGCCTTTTTGTCACAAGATCCCTACAACATTCTCAACAAGATATCCAGTTCTTTCTCTATCATGTTGATCTTGTCGTATATGTAATCCAGCGTATTATGATAGTGCAGGCAGGCCCTGCATTCCTGCAATTCCCTTGACAGGGAGAGTATTTGTTGCCAAAGTTCCTCTTCTGTATGTCCAGGGGGATTATTGAATGCCATAAATGGATTCAGAGAAACTGTTTGGCATGTAATTTGTGTAATAATAGCCGCAAGTCCCGAAAAGGGGCAGGAATGGAAACAAAAAGGCAGAGAATTCCACTAAAGACAGTAACAGACAGAGGAATGAAAACGGAAGGCAGGACCTGTCCGGTTTTGAAACAAATTGCTTTCATAATGCGATTATATGACAACTCTGTTCCCTGAAGTTGTGTTTATATAAAGTTAAGCTCTAAGTTTGCAGTTAATAGATAAGAGGTCGGAAATTTATTTTAAAAAAGTCAAAGCGAGACGAATAATTACCTCCGCATCTTATCAGAAATATCAGTCTTATTATCTTTGTTGTATTAAGATAAAGACTGATAGGCGGGAAGAGGACACCATAAAAGAGAAAGCACTTGAGGCTAGCCCACGTAACGGCCTCTCTCCGCCAAGCTGCAAAGCTCCGATAGAATATCAAGGTTGCGAGCCTATTTAGA
>ENA-OQJX01000225-OQJX01000225.1-human-gut-metagenome-genome-assembly--contig:-NODE-225-length-36113-cov-2.549408_pt1 | contig 36113 bp, 35 predicted proteins | sample MGYA00242615_ERZ504782 | MGnify/ENA primary metagenome ERZ504782 (study PRJEB26092, sample SAMD00036354) | human gut metagenome | host: Homo sapiens | study: EMG produced TPA metagenomics assembly of... | reverse complement strand
CTCATCAAGAAATGTGACTAATTGAGAAAAAACATATTTGTCTTTATTCATAACAGTCTGATTCAGACTGCAAAAGTAATTTCAAATCGTTGCGCACCAAATACCATTACAACAAACTGAATTTCAACAATTTCAAAGAACGACTATGATTTTTTAGTGGACACTAATGATATATAGTATAAGAAAATTCATCACATATATTATTATGAAACAAGTTTACATCATCAAAAAAAATAATCCCAAGCTGCTACTGTTCTTCGCAGGATGGGCAGCCGACGAAACACCCTTTAAACAATATTGCCCCCAAGGCATGGACTACATGATTTGCTATGACTACCGCACGCTCGATTTCGATACCTCCATCCTGGAGCAATACCGGCAAGTGAACGTAGTGGCATGGTCCATGGGCGTATGGGCAGCTCCCATCGCACTGGCTTCCGTGCCCAAGGAGAAACTGCTGCTTATAGCTTTCAATGGTACCATTACCCCTATCGGTGACACAGATGGAATTCCCGAAAAGACCTTCCGAGACACCTTGAGCGGACTGACTCCCGCCTCGCTCCAGAAGTTCATGCGCCGCATGTGCAAAGACAGCAATGCCTACAAAGCCTTCCTTGCCATCACTCCCCGCCGGGACTTCAACGAAATTAAGGAAGAGCTGGAACTCATTGAGAAAAAATACACCCAAATGAGAGGGATAACCATCGATGAAAACGGCAATTATATCTACTCCAATGATGACGAGATGGATGCCTATGTAAACGATAAATACCAATACATCGATTATGACTACGCTTTCATAGGCGTCAACGACCGCATCTTCCCTTTAGAAAATATGAAACTAAATTTCGATTACATGTTCGATGACGACAAACTGATTGTTGCAGACTGCGCCCACTATGACGAACCAATGTTCCGCTTCTTGCTGCAAGACATGTGGTCGATGCCCATTGACGATTTTCTAAACCATCTGAGAGAACTGGATACATAACAAAAGGATTGAAAAAAATGACAGATACCCCTACACACCCCATAGACAAAGAACTTGTAGCAAAACGCTTCTCCTACTCGCGAAGCACCTACGACCGCGAAGCCAGCGTGCAACGGCAAGTAGCCGAAAAATGATGCGCCTACTGACCGATGCCCTGCTTTCCGCAGGCATACCCCGTCCGCAACTTCCTACACACTTCCGCCACATCGTAGAGCTTGGTTGCGGAACGGGCAGCTACTCGCGCATGTTGCTGAACACCTTGCAACCGGAAACGCTGTTGCTGAACGACCTCTGCCGGGATATGGAGGAATGCGTCAGGGAGCTATGCACTACGCGCACTCCCCGCGTCAGCTTCTTGCCGGGTGATGCCGAAGCTCTCGACTTCCCCAGAGAAACCGACCTGATAACCTCGTGCTCCACCCTGCAATGGTTCAACGACCCAGGTGCTTTCCTCACCCGCTGCCACCAAGCACTGGTGGCAGACGGCCTGCTTGCCTTCAGCACCTTCGGCACCACAAACATGCACGAAATACGCCAACTGACGGGGCATGGGCTGGACTATCTCTCCGTTGAGGAGCTGCAAGCCCTGCTGTCTCCCCACTTCGATATTCTCCATGCCGAGGAAGAGGTAGTAACCCTGCCCTTCCCCACCCCTCAGGCAGTGCTGAAGCATCTGAAGCAAACCGGAGTGACGGGAACGGAAAAAAGGATATGGACGCGCAGCCGCCTGCAATCCTTCTGCAAAGAATACACAACCCGGTTCAGTGATGCCGCAGGCAACGTAAACCTGACCTATCACCCCATTTATATCATCGCACGAAAAAAACAAAATAATGGAAACAAAAAACAATCTACTTCATCAGCGGCATTGATACAGATGCCGGAAAAAGCTATTGCACCGCCTGGTACGCCCGTGAGCTTATGCAACGCGGCCTGCGCGTCATCACCCAAAAATTCATCCAGACCGGCAACACCGGTCATTCCGAGGACATCGACCTGCACCGCCGCCTCACCGGAACCGGCTACCTGCCGGAAGACAAAGAGGGGCTGACCATGCCCGAGATATTCTCCTATCCCTGCTCTCCCCACCTCGCCGCCCGCATAGACAAGCGCCCGATAGACTTCGGAAAAATAGAGCGTGCCACCAGGGAACTTTCCCATCGCTATGATACCGTGCTCGTAGAAGCGCCGGCGGTCTGATGGTTCCCCTTACCGAAGATTTCCTGACGATAGACTACATTGCGGAGAAGCAGTACCCGCTTATCTTTGTCACCTCCGGAAAGCTGGGCAGCATCAACCACACCCTGCTGAGCTTCGAAGCCATCAAGAACCGGGGCATCGCGCTCGATACGGTACTCTACAACCTCTATCCCACGGTAGAGGACAAGACTATCCAGGAAGACACGATGAAATACATCAAGCAGTATTTGTCCAAGCACTTTCCCGGAACAAAGTTTGAGGTAGTGCCGGAAATTGTGTAAATTTGCAGCACATAAACGTCCTACTGCACATGGAAGCATTTACATTAGATTCAACTGAAATTATCGTACTCGCTACGGCGGGTGGTCTGTTCCTTATTCAAATTATCTACTACCTCTGTCTCTACAACCGTATTCATGCGCGCAGCCGTGCCGTGAAGCAGGGAGACACGCACTTCACCCAGGAACTGCCCCCCATATCCGTCATCATCTGCGCCCGCGAGGAATCCGAGAATCTGCGCCGCAACCTGGGCGCCGTGCTGGAGCAGGACTATCCCCAATTTGAAGTCATCGTCATTAACGACGGCAACACCGATGAGAGCGAGGATTACCTGACCATCCTCGAGGAGAAATATCCCCATCTCTATCACAGCTTCGTGCCCGATTCCTCCCGCTACATCAGCCGCAAGAAGCTGGCCGTGACGCTTGGAATCAAGGCCAGCAAATATGACTGGCTGGTGTTCACCAATGCCAACTGCATGCCCCAAAGCAACCAATGGCTGCGACTGATGGCACGCAACTTCACATCACGTACCCAAGTGGTGCTGGGATACAGCGGCTACGAACGCGGCAAAGGCTGGCTGCACAAACGGGCGGCATTCGACAATCTGTTCACTTCCATGCGCTATCTGGGATTTGCCCTGGCAGGCAGCCCCTACATGGGCATCGGGCGTAACCTGGCCTACCGGAAGGAACTCTTCTACCAACAGAAAGGATTCTCCGCACACCTCAACCTGCAACGGGGAGACGACGATTTGTTCATCAACCACGTGGCTACCCCGGAGAACACGCGGGTGGAAACGGATGCCAATGCCATTGTGCGCATGCAGCCGCTTCTGCGTGCCAAGGACTGGAAAGAAGAGAAAATAGCTACGCCTCCACAGCACGGCTGTATCATGAATGCAACGCTGGCTGGCCGGTTTTGAGACCTTGACCCGCCTGGCATTCCACGCATCCTGGATAGCCGCGATGGTCATCGGCATTCTGCACTTCCACTGGCTGGCAGCAGGCGTCGCTTTCCTTTTGTTCCTGCTCCGTTTCACCATGCAGGCCGTCATCGTGAACAAGACCGCCCGCGACCTGGAAGAACAGCGCAGATATTACTTCACACTACCGGCTTTCGACCTATTGCAGCCGATACAGTCTTTGCGTTGGAAATGGTACTGTCTGTTCCGCAAGAAAAGCGGTTTTCTGAGAAAGTGACTCTCTTATTCGTAACGGATGGAAGTTGCCGGATGGATGCGTGTAATCAGGAATGATGGGCCCAGCAACATCAGGACCGAAGCCAGCAATGTGCCGGCATTCAGCAGCAGGAACAGCCAGATATTGAAAGATACCGGAACAGTAGCCATGTAATAGGTTTCAGGGTCGAGCTTGAACAAGCCGGACCAGCGCTGCACGAAATAGAACGCAAGGCCGATTATGTTCCCCCAAAGCATGCCTTTCCCAATGAGGAAGACCGAAAACCAAAGGAAGACTTTACGGATGGTAAAGTTATTGGCTCCCAAAGACTTCAGCACGCCTATCATGGAGGTACGCTCTATGATGATAATCAGCAGGCCGGATACCATGGTGAAACCCGCCACCCCAATCATCAGAATGAGAATGACCCAGATGTTGACATCCAAGATGCCCAGCCAGGCAAAGATTTGGGGATTGAGCTGCTCTACATTACGGACGCAATACTCGGCACCATAGCGGTCGGGATTCTCATCCGTATCGGCAGCTATCTCATAGGTGGTTTCTTCCAGCTTGTCATAATCGCGTATTTCCAGCTCCACACCGCTCACCTGGTCCGGCTCCCAGTTGTTCAGGCGATTCACCAAATAGAGGTCGGTAAGCAGGAATAGGTTGTCGTATTCGGAGAAGTTGGTTTGGTAGATACCTACAATCTTCAGGCGGCGAGCACGCACATCGTCCTGGATGAAGTAGGTGTCTATCTTGTCACCAAGTTTCAATTGCAGCTTGTTGGCAAGAGACTTTGAGATGACTACGCGGTTGGACGAAGCGGAATCGCTGAATTGCGGAAACTCCCCCTCCAGCAGATGGCGGTGGAAAAAGGTGCTGTCATACTCCTGCCCCACACCTTTCAGCACCATTCCCTGAAAGGCATCGGCGGTCTTTATCATCCCCGGCTTGGTGGAGTAGCGTTGTACATGCTTCACTTCGGGATAATCGGAAAGCGCAGCCATCATGCTGTCGCCCACCACCACCGGGCGCGTCTCATAAGAGCGTGCAGCATCCAGGTTGCCTATCTGGATATGGGCACCGAAACCCACGATTTTATCCCTTACCTCGCTCTTGAAGCCGACAATGACGGACACGGCAATAATCATCACCGCCAGTCCGAGAGCAATGCCCACCATGGCAATAAGGACAGCCGGACGGGAAACTTGCTTGCCCGGCTCCGAGTTGCGATAAATGCGCAACGCTATAAAGCGAGATAAGTTCATGGGTCATTATTTTTTAGGCGCGGATTACGCAGAAAACTTAAGAAAAGACGTTTGTTTTAAATCTTCCGTGTAATCCGCGTAATCCGCGCCTAATGAATTATTTCATTTTATTCGGTTCGTCCCGGATAGGCTTCCAGTGCCTTTTGAAGCACAAAGAGAGCGCGGTTCAAGTCGTCTTTCTTCAGTACGTATGCGATACGCACTTCGTTGCGACCGGAACCCGACGTAGTATAGAATCCGGACGCAGGCGCCATGAATACCGTCTGTCCCTCGTATTCGAACTCCGACAGACACCAGGCACAGAACTTGTCCGAATCATCTACCGGAAGCTTTGCCACCGTATAGAATGCTCCCATCGGGATGGGCGAATATACGCCCGGTATACGGTTCAATCCGTCAATCAAGCATTTACGGCGTTCTACATATTCATCGTATGTGTCGCGCAGATAATCCTCATCGGCATCCAGCGATGCTTCTGCGGCAATCTGGCCTATCAACGGAGGACTGAGACGCGCCTGGCAGAACTTCATGACAGCATCCCGGATTTCCTTGTTCTTCGTTATCAGGGCACCGATGCGGATGCCGCACTCCGAATAGCGCTTGGACACGGAATCAATCAGCACCACATTGTTCTCAATGCCCTCCAGATGGCAGGCAGAGATATAGGGAGAACCCGTATAAATAAATTCACGGTACACCTCGTCCGAGAAGAGAAACAAATCGTACTTCTTCACAAGGTCGCGAATCTGGTTCATTTCACGGCGTGTATAGAGGTAACCCGTAGGATTGTTGGGATTGCAAATCAAAATAGCACGCGTGCGCTCGTTAATCAACTCCTCGAACTTCTCTACCTTGGGCAACGAGAAACCCTCTTCGATGGTCGTGGCAATGGTGCGTATCTTGGCTCGCGAGAGATGGCAAACGCCATATAATTGGCATAGGCCGGCTCGGGAACAATGATTCATCCCCCGGATTGAGGCAAGCCAGGAAAGAGAACAACACCGCCTCCGAGCCGCCGGAAGTGATGATGATGTCGTCTGCAGTCAGATTGATATTGTACTTTGCATAGTAACCCACCAACTTCTCGCGGTAACTGCGATATCCCGCACTGGGACTGTATTCCAGAACTTTCCGGTCGATGTTCCGTATCGCTTCAATCGCGACTTCCGGAGTAGGCAGGTCGGGTTGACCGATGTTCAGGTGAAATACATGTATACCCCTCTGCTTGGCAGCATCTGCCAGAGGAGCCAGTTTTCTGATAGGAGATGCGGGCATCTCCATTCCGCGAATAGATATTGTTGGCATGAGGTTTATTTACTATTTGACGATTTATGATTTACTATTTAATAGAGTATTTATAGGTGATATTGCTATCACTTTATCATTAAAGTTGCAAATGTAGCGAATTATTTGAAACCAAAAGGAAGGCAAGACCATAAAAACTTTAAAAAACTTATCTATCGTAAAAACTCTATGATATGTAAACAGAAACTTGTATCTTTGAAAAAGCAAACGAGCCAAGTAGAATCAATTGTAAATAGTAAATAGTCAAATAGTAAATAACACCATGGTCATCAACCTTATAACTTTTGCTTCCATACTGCATAAACAAGCATCAGTCCGTAGCTCCCACGAAGTGATATTGACTGAATTGGAAAAATACTTTACCGTCAACTTCATTGATTACAAAGACATAGACAAGTTATCACCCGATGACTTCAGTATTATATTCATTGCCACCGGAGGTGTGGAACGGCTGGTAATCCAGCATTTCGAATCCCTTCCCCGCCCCGCCATCCTCTTGGCAGACGGCATGCAGAACTCACTGGCCGCCGCTCTCGAAATATCTTCCTGGCTGCGCGGCCGGGGAATGAAAAGCGAGATTCTTCACGGAGAGCTCCCCGAGACCATCAAGCGTATTTTTGTCCTGCACAGCAATTTCGTGGCACAACGCAGCCTTTTCGGCATGCGCATCGGCGTAATGGGCACTCCGTCCAGCTGGCTCGTTGCCAGCAATGTGGATTATCTGCTTGCCAAACGCCGCTGGGGTATCGAGTACACAGACGTCTCATTGGACCGCATTTACGAATACTACGGACAGATAACGGACGACGAGGTGGGCGAAGCATGCGCCGGACTGGCAGGAAAAGCGCTTGCCTGCCGAGAGGCAAGCCCCGAAGACATGATAAAAGCCATGCGGCTATATCGAGCCATCAAGAGGATTGTAGAGGAAGAGCGACTGAGCGCCATTACCCTCAGCTGCTTCCGCCTGATAGACCAAACGGGAACCACCGGCTGCCTTGCCCTTGCCTTGCTGAACGACGAAGGAATCATTGCCGGATGTGAAGGCGATTTGCAATCCGTCTTCACCATGCTGGCCGTAAAAGTGCTGACGGGGAAAAACTCTTTCATGGCCAACCCTTCCATGATAAATGCCCGTACCAATGAAATCATATTGGCACACTGCACCATCGGCATCGCACAAACGGAGCAGTTCATCATACGCAACCATTTTGAGACGGAAAGCGGCATCGGTATTCAGGGAATCCTGCCGACGGGAGATGTGACCATCGTGAAATGCGGAAGCGAAAGCCTGGACGAATATTACCTGAGCACCGGCACGCTTGTTGAGAATACAAACTACATCAATATGTGCCGCACCCAAGTGCGGATAAAAATGAACTCCCCTGCCGACTATTTCCTCAAGACACCGCTGGGCAACCACCACATCATGCTGTATGGCAATTACGAGGATATATTGGAAGAGTTCCTGCAAGCCAATGCCTGCAAACGGATTGAATGATTACTCGTTCGCATCCGGTATCACCACCTCGAAACGCGTTCCTTTTCCCAACTCTGAGGAAACCGAGATAGAACCATGCAGGCGGTCTACGATGGTCTGGCAAATGCTCAGCCCCAAACCGGCACCCTGCGTAAAGCTGTCTTCTTTGTAGAAGCGTTCGAAGATATGTTTCTGGGCGTCTTCGGAGATACCGCTTCCCGTGTCTTCGACAAAGATGGTGGTATATCCTTCCCGGTTCGTGACATAGCCGAAGGTGATGCTGCCCGTTACCGTGAATTTCTTGGCATTGTTTATCAAGTTGTTCACGACCTGCTTCAAGCGGACGGAATCGGTGATGACCAATTTGTCTTCCCCTTCCGGAATCTCTATACGCAGCTCTACATCCCGAGGCATACTCAGACGCTGGGATTCATGGACCTCCTGCATGATAAACGCCAGGTTGAATGCTCCGAACTTAAAGTCCATCGTGCCCGATTCTATGCGCGAGAGGTCCAGAATATCGTTTATCAACGCCAGCAGCAACGTACAGTTGATGTTGATTGTTTCGACGAACTGCTTTACCTCTTCCGGAGAAAAAGCGTCCAAGTCCTTCAATAAATCCGAGAAGCCGACAATGGCATTCAGAGGGGTACGTATCTCATGGCTCATATTGGCAAGGAACGCAGATTTGAGCTTGTCGGCCTGCAAGGCACGGTCACGTGCGGCAATCAGGGCTTCCTCCGTATCCTTGTAACGCTGGATGCTCTGGCATACTCCCAATACCATGTATGGGGTATCGACCGTCAGTCCGTCATAAGCGGTACTGCGGAACTCCCACCATTCATAGCTCCCATCCGCACTCTTCAACCGGAAACTTATCCGTGAATTGATTTCATTACCCAACAGAATGGCATCAAAATTCCTGCGCGTATGCGGCAAGTCTTCCGGATGTATAAGGGCATCCATCTCATCACGCGTCAGCAAGTCCGTATCACCGGTATACCCGAAACGGCGCAGCAATCCACCCGGGAAATGGAAACGGTTCATATGCATGTTGTACTGCCACGGATAAATGGAGCTTTCCTCCACCGCCATATTGAAGAAGCGTCTCTGCATCTCTTCTTCGGAGATATTGCGGCATACAATCGCCATTCCCGTCATCTTTTCATTGGCAAAGATAGGTACTACCTCGCCGGAAACGGGGAAATACGTTCCCTGATAGTTTTCCTGCATGAAGGCTTTCTCCGGAATAGAAATAGGTCTCTTTCCGGTACGTACTTTCTTCAACAAGTCCTGCAGGATGTTTTCTCCATTCATGTAAATCCTGAAAATGGAGCCGGCCATCTGCCTTCATAGAAACGGGACGTATAGGTTTCGGAAGAAAGTCCCAACATCTGTAACAACGGACGGTTGACAAAATGGATGCGCAGGTCGGTATCATACGTAATCAAGCCGTCGCGAATGGAACAGAAGATATTGTCGAACTCGTCGCGCTGCTCCACCAGGCGGTGCTGTATCAACAAGCGGGTCTGGGCATGTATGCGCTTACGCGACTCCCTGCGGTTGGCACGGAAAAGCCAGGCAACCAGCAGCACCAATGCCCCGACAATCAGCGAATAGAACAGAATGAACCAGACACGGTAACGCTCCATCAACGGTATATTCAAAATGATGCCCTTGCTCTCCGCACGGTTCGTGTCCACACGGAAAAACTGCAACTGTTTGTAATCGAACAGCAACTTGCCCCCAAAGTCCTTTACTTCCAATGAGGCGGGTGACTTGCCCTTCAAAATACTTGCAGCCTGCCGGCCGGCAGCAAAAGCATCCTCTCCGGGAACGGCATCATACACACACAGAACACCGTTCGTCATAGCCAGGTTCTGGCTGGTAAACACGGGGGCCTTCAACTTCAAGGAAAGAAAGGGAATCCATTTGGGAGCAATGACAATATGCTTGTAGGCATTGTAGTCATAGCAAATGGAAGTGATGATAGAGTTCAAGGACTTGGCCTGCACATTCAGCACTTTCAACTCATGCTCCGGATAGTTGCTCTTTATGCGTTCCCAGGATTCCTCCACAGCCTTAACCCCTTTAAGGCTCAGGAAACTGCTGTCGGACAGACAGACCAACTCCCTGCGGGAAGGAAACATGCGGACAGCCGCATCCAGCAAGACATCGAAATCCGTTTTCGAAACATAGCCGGAGACGTTGGGCATTCTTTCAAAGACCCTCTCATCCGGGTATTTGATACCCGAAACCACTACCGGTATCTGATAAGGCAGGGAATCACCGCAATGGGTCAATGTGAAGAAAGCCTCATCGCTGGAGGTCACAATCAAGTCCGTTTTCCGTTGCCTGGCACGCTCGCAGATGCGGCGCATGATGAAGCACTCGGAAGCGAAAGACCAGTAATCGGCATTCAGATATTCAGTAGTGATATTGGCTTTAACTCCTCCCTTGTCCAGTCCGTTCTCCAAATTTTCTGTCAGAAGCTGTGCCAAGGAGTATTTTTTGTATAGGACTGTATGAAAAGTACATTGTACGTACGTTCCGTAGCCGAAAGTGTTCCCGACATCAACCACAACAAGCCTGCAAGCAATGGAAAGAAAAGGCGTTTCATCATAATATAGATTTTGTATACTCAACGCAAAACTCTTATTCGTCACGCAAATATACAAGTTATATTGAGAATGAGCACAGATTACTCAAAAAAAACTCACTCATCGTGCAATGCTTCGGCAGGCTGCACCTTCATGGCCCGTGAAGCCGGATACCAGATTCCTGCAATCACCATCAATGCCATCAATATCCAGACAATAAAAACACATATGACAAATCTCCCCAAGTGGCATCCGTGGCTTCCGTAAAAGTGACATCCGCCATAACCATATTGCTACATATCATCAAAGCGGGGATGGAAGCAAGTGCCAACAGCAGCAACCCTTCACCCAGCAATTGCCAGCGTATTCTTCCGCGGCTGCTGCCCATGGCCATGCGCAAAGCAATCTCGCTGCGACGGTGGCGGTACGGAACCAGAAAGTTCCCATCAGCCCGATGAATACATTGAAAACGAAGAATACTACAATGAGCCTTGCACTGCGAATGTATGGAGTTATTCCTTCAGCAGCATCCCGTTCTATTTTCTGTTCTTTTGTAGCTCTGTATATCGAAAAGATAGAATGGAGTGACCTGCAACTGCGATGTCATATCCTGATAAAAACAGGCTGCAAAATTATCCGTATCCGCCTCCGGGCGTATCCGTAGGGAAATGAACGGAAGGTACTGGTCCTTATAAAACCAACCGGGGAAAGGAGTCAGTACAAAAGGCCCGTAACGGGCATAATCATCCGTCTTCTGCAAAGCACAGACTGCGGAAACACGGTAACGAAGACCTCCATTGTAATAATCCAGGAACTCGCGACCCACCGCCTCGGCACTTGTCAGGAAAAGGTTGTCTGCCAAATCACGGGTCACCACGGCAGGCAGAGGGCTGGCAGTGGGGTTCCAATCCATGATATTCCCCTGCAACAGTGGAATGCGCATGACATCGAAATATTCGGGAGACACATAGCGTACAGTAGTCTCGACAACATGCACACTGTCCGTTGTATAACCCTGATAAACACGCCCTCGGGTATAAGTATCGGTACCCAACCACATGGCAGCACTTTCCACAGCAGGATATTGCCTGATACGCCGGAGCACCTCTTCCATTGGTTTGAACCAGAAGGTCTGCAGGCTGTCTTCCGACGTGCACGGCACTATCTGTGTGGGATTACAGGAAATCCTTATCTTATAGACATGCTCCAAATCATACCCCTTAGGCTGCCGTTCTGCATGGGCAAAGCCATAGAGTACATCCACACAATACCACATCAATGTAAATACAATCAACAGCTCGGCAAACAGCCAACCGTTACTGCGGCGCTGGTTCCATATCTGGTGTAAAATAGAATGTATCATACTCGTTACTGTTTTAATTGGGATTCGTTTATCCGCTCATTCTCCGCCAAGAACCTCGGCTATAGGGCGACGGGTGGCATGCCAGGCAGGAATAAACACAGAAAGCAGGTTGAACAACAGACACACCACCAATACAACCACGAAAACCGCAGGACGGAGGAAGAGCCAGACGCTTACATCAAAATTCGTTCCGGGAGCACCATCGCCAAGCATCCAGTCCTTACCCAGCCATAGGAATATGCACGAAAAGAGAAAACCGAGCAATGCGCCGGCAAATGCCAAGGCCAGGTTCTCGCGGAGCAACTGCACCATCAAGGTAGAACGCTGGCGCCGTATGCTTTCCTTACCGCAAGCTCAGCCATGCGACGGGACATTTGCGAAGATATAAGTCCGCTGACATTGATAGCGGGCACAATAAGCAATATCAAACCCAGGATGATGCAGGTTACGGCAGGACTCATCGTGTCATTACGGAAGAACTGCCGTTCCGTATAGGTGCTGAGGTCGGGAAGCTCCAGTTCATATTCGACCAGTATCTCGTTGAAGCGGGCAAGCGACTGTTCTATCTGCGCTTGAGTTCCTCTCTGCCGACACCGGGCTTGACAAGGGCCACAGCCTCGAAATCTCCCCGTAGCCCTTCACTGCCCACGACCGGAATCCCGGGTGGAATAAGGCATCCACAACTCTCCATAGGCAAATGTGAACAGAGAGCTCACATCCTTGGTGACCCCGACAATGCGCTTAGGGCGAAAGTTGACAAAATAATTTTTGCCAATGGCTGCTTCGGCAGACCCGAAAGCTTCGCGAGCAAGCTGTTCGCCTATAACCACGACATCCCGGCAAGCATCGAACTCTTCGGTACTGAAAAGACGGCCCGCCACAAGAGGGATATCGTAGACACGCCAATAGTTCAAATCCACCTGACGAACCGTACGGCGCATTCCCCGCACGGGCGAATCCCCACAGTATCTAAGATAGGTAGGTCCCAGATAGGTGACAAGTTCCGCACCCGGAAGTTCTGCAAAAATAGCGTTGACAGCCCGATAAGACATGCCCGTATTGGAATTGCTGTGGTCGGACTTGCGGTAAGAGTATCCATAAGAAGAATATACCATGCTACTGCGGTGCGACTCGGGAGCCAAGTCAGCCGTCTGGATGTCATACACCATGTAAATGACCATGACAAAGGTTATACTCACTGCCGTACCGATGACGGAAACAGCACTGAAAAAGGGATTCTGGCGGATAAGAGCTAAAATTTGTTCCATAGCTTTCTATTCATCGTGCAATGCTTCGGCAGGCTGCACCTTCATCGCCTTGCGGGCGGGAATACCTATACCGATGACAATCATTAGGGTAATCAGCACAAAGCTGATGGTAGCACAGAGCAGCAGGCGGTCCCACTCCAACGTCGTACCGTTCCTCCAGGAATTCAACTCCAGGTGTGCAAGATTATAATCGATGAGCAATGCAACGGGGGTGACAATTGCCAACAACAATATCCCTTCACTAAGCAGCCGGCTGAAGATGGCACGGTCTGTCGCTCCATGCGCTTTGTGCAGTGCTATCTCCGAACGGCGTTGCTGCGTACGGAACCAGAATGTTCCGAGCAAGCCGAGGAAAATGTTCAGCAGCAGGAATCCCATACCCATCACATAGTTACGGATGTCATTGGTCCATGCCTGCTGGTAGTTGCGACGAATATCCTTGAAAGAACGTATCTCCGAAATGAAGATATTGCCTATGCGGAACTGGCTCTCACTGTCTGCCTTCAGCCTCTCAATGAAGTCATTGTCCTGCCCTTCACGGACGCGGACACAAAGTTCGAGACCGATATAGTAGAAACTCTGCTTCACCATCATGGAATATGAGCTTCGCGCCTGGTCATAATCGTGATAGCGTACATTTTGCAGTGCAGCACCCAGCCGGTAGGTCTTCGTAGTATCACCAAAAAGATAGAACCGCTGGCCTACGAGATCTGTCATCCGGCGGTCGTATTTCCGGTAGAGGTTATCCGAAGCCATAAACTCCCCGCGCTCCAACATTTCAGCCAATTGTTCGGGTGTCTCGCCACGCGTGCCCCGATAGCGGAATACACGGGGAAAGTCCGGTGTCACTAACCTGCGGATGGTCCAACCGGGAGAACGCAAAGTGTCATAGCTTACTTCAGCGCCTGAATTGCTTCCGTTGTAAGGATACGAATTCTGCGAAAGGCTGACCGCTTCTATCTCCGGCCGACGACGCAGACGCTCCAACAACTCGGCTATGTCATCGTGGGTCTGCTGAGAGGTATGCCCGGCTATGTAGTCGGGACTTTTGGGTGTCAGTTCCCCCAACTCTATAAGGTAGCAGTGCTCTATATTAAAGCCTCTCGGCTCCAGATAGGTGGCGGCGCGCGTGTAGAGATAGTCTACCACGTACCACATCACTACACTCACTACCAATAACTCCAACACCAACCATAGGTTTGAGAGCCATTCATTCTTTATCTGTGTAAGAAGTTTCTTAGTCATTTTCTTCAATGATTAATGTTTTGTGATGGAGTTATTTATGCAAACGTCCGCCCAATGCATTTACAATCCTATTCTTGATGCACGCCATGCGGGAATACCGGAACTTAGTAAGTTCAGCACAAAGCAGAACAACAACGCCCAGCCAAAGGTGGAGCCATGCAGCAATATGCTTGCATCCACTGCCGGAGGACTCAGCGTCTGGCTGAATTCCTGCGCAAACAGCAGTGTATTTCCCAAATAAGCGAATGCTACACTCAGCAACAATCCCATCACCCCTGCCAGCAATGTCACCACCAGATTTTCTGCAATGATTTGCCCCATCAGTTCCAGTCTCGTTGAACCGAATGCCCGGCGCACACCAATCTCTGCCACACGCTGGCGCAGACGGCTCTGCGTCATCGAGCTGAGATTGATGGCAGGAACAATCAGTAGGATGATGAAGATAATGAGACGCTGCCTGCGTGCCTGGTCTACGTCCGGTTCGATGTTGGCAGCCATTCCTGCGGCATTTTTCTCCTGGTCATAAGGACGGTTACGGTAAATCAACGAATAACCATTCTCGCCAATTACAGTGTCGTACTCCTGACGGCGGCGTTCCGTCTCCTCACGAATAGCGGGAAAATCATCACGGCTTTTCGCCAGAATGGTAACGCTCATCATCCCCATATGCTCATCACTCCATGTGCTTTTCGTTATCTCAGTAGAAGTATAGGGCACCCATACCTGCGCATAGGCAGTGTTGGCCAAAGTAGAAACATCCTTCACTACGCCGGACACTGTATAAGGAGCATGGTTCAAAAGGAATTCGCTACCAACAGCCTCCGTTGTCTGGAATAACCTGCGCGCTACACTTTCCGTAATTACCGCTACGGGTAGTCCGGCATCGAATGTAGCCTGGTCATAAGGTTTCCCGGCAACAAAAGAGAAATCAAACACACGCCAGAAAGTATCATCTGTCTGCAACAGGTCGATACCCGTTGCAGGTTGTCCCGGCAGATTCACGGGGGTAGAAATGACCATACAGGTATAAATCGTTACTGCTTCGGGAGTCTTCAGCGATTTGAAGCACTCAAGCGCAGTCTTTATTCCCATCGGTCCGTTGGAACTGTTTCCCTCTCCCCAGCTTTTGTTGGTGATGCTCATATAATGCACATGTAGAAAGCGGTCGCGGTTGCTCTCCGGAGCAAACGGAGCTACCTTCACCTGCTGCATCATCACCACCAGCATGATGAGGAAGATGGCAAGTGCCGTACCGGCTATGCTGACGGCACTAATCATCGGTTGCTGCCGCAACTGTGCCCAAGCTTGTGTGAAGTATTGTTTTATCATCTTAACGGCCTATTTTCAAATTACCAGTATTTACCCCGCCTATGCCTCCTTTAGAAATGTCAGCATGCCCGGCAGTTCCGCTCAGAGTAATTTCGCCGACTCCCCCACCTTGGCAGAGAGATAATCGCAAACTACATGGATGTCGGCACTACCCACACCCCGCAAAGCCACCCGCAGGTCGCGGCAAGTCAAATCCTTCACATGCACATCACCCACACCTTTCACTTCAAACTCCAGCTTATCCAGCTTCAAGGGTTCCTCACAGTTGAATTCACCCACACCGATAAATTCCACCATCTCTAAGTCCGGAGCCGAGAGACGGATGGTGACACCGTCATTTTGGTTGCGCATCTTCTTATTCTTGAAGCCGATGGTGAGATGGCCGTCCTTCACTGTGCTCTCCGTATTCTTCACGTACTTCTCCCGTCCTTCAATCTGTAGGGAGTAGCTGTCGCTCTGTGTGAAGTAAACCGTACCCACAGAAGTTATCCTAATGGATGAGAAAGCCTCCACCTTACGCACTTCACTCACTTTGTTATCTTGTCCCCATGCACAAATTACGCCTGCAAATGCCAATGCCAATGCGATGATAACACCTATAATATTTGTCTTCATATTCTTACTTATTTATTACGATGATTACTTACTCAAAAAAACAGATAATGTGTTTAGTACGAACCGGATGATGTATTTGCCCCAAACAAGTGATGTGTTTGATACAAACAGACGATACGTTCTTTTTTTATCGTTGATATTATTTTCTTATTCTTCATGCAGCGCCTCTGCCGGCTCTATCTTCATGGCTTGCCGTGCCGGATACCAAATGCCCATCATCACCATCAGCGCTATCAACAGCCAAGCTGCCAGCGAGCCTATCAGGAAGCGTATCATGCTCCACTCCACCGGCCAGGTGGCAATCAATGCGGTACGTCCAATGGTGAACTCGCCAATGCCTACGTTGTAACATATCAGCATGGCAGGCAGAGTAACCAACGCCAACAGCAGTAACCCCTCACCCATAAGAAGGGAAAAGACCTGCTGCTTGGTACTGCCCATCGCCAACCGCAAGGCTATTTCCGAGCGACGACGGCGCGTACGAACCCAGAAAGTTCCTATCAGTCCCAAGAAGACATTTCCCAAGAGGAACAGTACCACTATTGTCTGACTGTTCACCTTGTCCGTATCTCCATACAGCACTTCGAACTGTGCCTGCATTTGCGTGTAAGGTTCCGCGTCGGCAACAAATATATTGTCCGTGTCCAGCCTCGGCGCTATCTCGCGGAGAAATTGTTCCCGGTAGTCCGGCCCGTCGGCAGCAGGCTTTACACGGAAAACAATCTGCGCCTGCTGATCACCGAATTCCTCACGCATAAGCTGCTCGCCCAGGCGCATAAAAATCCAATGAGCGTCATCGCCATAGCGATAATCGCGGAAGCTGCCGACAATGCCACCTTGAGTAACCGTATTCACCGTATCTCCACGCCATGTCAACGGTGTGTTGAGCGAAAATTCCGGCAGCCGCTTCTTGAAAGCATCGGCAATAGCCTGGCTCAACATCACATTATTGATACCGATAGGCAAAGCGGCAAAAGTCCGCCCTTGTTCCTCCTGCATATGGAAAACCCGGGTATATCCACCGGTAGCATAAATCATACGCCCGCCCACCCCGATGGTATCTTGTACAGCCAGCGAGTTATAACTATTCGCGCCACTCATAGGCAAGCTCCAATAACTCAACGAGGCAGCCTCTACGGTAGGTTCTTGTTCCAACCTTTTCAGGATATTCAGGTATTTGTCGGCATCGAGCAATGTCGTATCACGACTCTCGCCTCCCCGGACCGTAGTAAGACGATAAACATGGTCGATATCATATCCCAACGGACGATAGAAAGTATATTTCATACATCCCAGAGAATCGCAAAGAAACCACATCACGATGAATACCAAAAAGAGTTCGGCCAAAACCCACCCACTATTGCTCAGGCGTGCCCATATCATGCGTAAGTTGTGTACAATGAATTTCATAATACTTCTTGTTTTATTTATCGTTCAGTGAATCTACAATTGTCCGTCTTGCCGCCATCCATGCAGGCAGTCCGGCACTAAGCGTATTGATGACCACGCAGAAAGTAAAAGCCAGCAGGAATACCCAAGGACTGAACAATGCCTCCATACTCAAGCTAAAGTCACCGGCCGTACCGATATTCTGGCTATTGGTAAAGAGCCAGGTACGCATTCCCCATACAGCTATGTAGCTGAACAACAGCCCTACCACACCTCCAAGCAGTGTCAGCACCAGATTCTCATTCAGAATTTGGCGTATCAGTACACCGCGCGTTCCTCCGAAGGCCTTACGTACTCCAAGCTCCGAAGTGCGCTGCTGCATCCGGCTGTTACTCAGTCCGCACAAATTGAGCGACGGCACCAACAGAATGATGAACAATGCAATGGCATATTGCAGGTATAGCATCGTCACATCCGGCCCTACATTGGACCATACATGGTTCACATGCGCCACAATGTCGTCCGGTTGCTCCATGATGTCTATCTGCATGTCTCCCAATCCTGCATTGACAGCCTCTACCCGTTTGGCAATACCTTGACGAATGGTCGGGAAATCGTCGGATGTACGTGCCAGCACAGCAATATGAACACCACCGCCGTAGCTCCATACCGAAGTCACTTCCAACTTATCTGCCGGATACATGCTCCATACCTGTGCGTAAGCATCCTTTGCGGTGACAGAAACATCCTTTACCACTCCTACCACACGTGCCGGTTCGCGGTTCAACAACAATTGCTGCCCCACCGCATCCGTCGTACCAAACAGTTTCCGTGCTACAGAAGCACAAACCACAACTGCTTTTGTACCTCCCGCACGGTCCTCTTCGCCAAAACCGTGTCCTGCCATGAACTGCAGGCTGAATACCTTCCAGAAACCCTGATCGGTCTGCATGGCGTCCACTTTCACCCGGTTGCTGCCATCTGTAAGAGACACCAAAGCGGCACCGGCCGGAGCAAAAGCAGTACAAGCTTCCACTTCGGACAGCGGCTGTATACATTCTTTCATAAATGTCGGTGAAGGAGTATTATAGTTTTGTACCCCTTCCTCTGTCTTGCTGCTTATATGCATGGCAGAAAAGTAAAGGCACCGGCTACGGTTCACTTCCGGTTCCAAATCGGCATACTTCGTTTGCCAGATAATCACAATAGCCATAATCATGGTAATGGCAAATGCCGTACCCAGTATGGAAATTGTACTCAGCAGCGGATTCTGCTTCAAGATAGTAAAAGCTTGTCTTACGGTTTGCATTTCATTAATTGATAGTTGATAATTAATAGTTGACAGTTGACTAAGCAGTAATTATTCCACCTGACGTCCGTCGAAGAAGCGGACGGTGCGTGAGGTCTGTTTGGCCTGCTCTTCATTGTGGGTCACCATCACGATGGTACGTCCGTCTTCCTTGTTCAGTTGATGCAACAGTTCCATGACTTCGGCACCCATCTTGGAGTCCAGGTTACCGGTGGCTCATCGGCGAGGATTATCTCCGGGTTGCCGATAATGGCACGGGCAATGGCTACACGCTGGCACTGACCGCCGGAAAGCTGTGTAGGCATGTGGCGCATGCGGTGGCTCAAACCGACCTTCTTCAATACCTCTTCCGCCAGATGACGGCGTTCCTTGGCAGACACCTTTCTATACAGCAAAGGCAACTCCACATTATCCAGCACATTCAGCGAATTAATCAGATGGAAAGACTGGAACACAAAACCCAACTTCCGGTTACGGAAAGCAGCCAGCTCCTTGTCCTTCATGCCGTCTACTTTCGTACCGGCTATTTCGATAGTGCCGCTGGTGGGTGCATCCAGTAAGCCCATAATGTTCAGCAACGTAGATTTTCCGCAACCGGAAGGTCCCATGATACTGAGAAATTCTCCCTTGTTCACTTCGAGGTTTACATTTTCCAATGCCACGGTTTCAATCTCGTTTGTACGATAAATCTTGTTGATGCCAGTTAACTTAATCATAATGGTAAGTATTTAATTGTTATTATTCTGTTCTGTTTCTATTCCGCACAATTTCTGTTTCAAGAGGTCAAAAGTTGTGCCAAAATCGTTTATGATTGATTATCTGCTATTTATACATGCAGTAAGGTGTCCGAAAATGAACACCTTGTCCGTTTTCATCTATTCGTCACGCAGGGCTTCCGTAGGTGGAATGCGGCTGATGTTGCGCGCCGGGATATAGATTCCCACCAACACTACCACCAGCAGTATCAGAAAGATGACGAGCGACACGAGCAGATAATGCGAGGTGAAATCCGACACCCAATAGCTCTCTGTGCTCTCCACCCAATTCTGCCCTTTGGCCAGCCCTTCTTTCAGTGCATATTGCAAATAGAGCAGAAAACCAGTCAGTGAAGCGACCACGGTCAATACCGTGCCTTCGCCCATCAGCAGGCGGACAATGTCGCTGCGTGTAGCTCCGAACGACAGCATCACTCCCACTTCCTCGCGCCTCGTACGTGTCTGCAACCAGAAGGTACCGATGACACCCAGGCAAAGATTCACCAGGAAGAAAGCCGCCATCGCCAGATTACGGCGGTAAATCGGTGTGGAATTGCTGGCTTCACTCTCCGTTATAATCTGCTCATAGGAACGGACACTGCGGGCAAACAGATTGCCCCGCCTCATCTCCTTCACCATCCAGGGACGGAAATCGTGCAGAAAACGCTCCATGCTGACACCTTCTTTGAGGCGTACCAAGATATGGGCACTTTCAGGGATATAACTTGTATCGATGGTAAGCATCGGCATAAATGCAACGGGGACGGGACGCCACTCGCTATACATCTTCATGGCTCCTATCGTACCGACAACCGGCATGTACAAGGTATCTCCATGGTCTCTGCTTACACAGCGTTTGCCATGCGCGTCTTTGGTATGGAACAACTGTTCGGCAGCATTCTCCGTCAGTACAATGTCATTCGGGGCATAGGCGTAGTCGGACAGCTGTCCGAGTGTCCGCCCCTTACCGGAACGGAAACCATACGTATCAAAAAAGTTTGTATGAGGCAGAAATTGTATCATCATAATAGATAAGGGAATCGTATCCCCTTCGGCAAACAATTGACTATTCGAACTTCCCGAAGAATTGGGATAACAGAATCCCAGCACGGGAGTGGCCGATTCCACACCGTCAAAGTCCTTGACATAACGCATCAGATTATAATAGTTGTCCACCAACGTAGCAGAGTCCTGCGCTTCGGCGTCGTATCCCGGTGCCTGGGGCTGCAATGCGCCCAATGAAATGAGGCAAAGCCGCTCCGCATCATAGCCCAACGGGATATTACGGTCGTGCGTGACCACAATCACCGGGTCCAATACAACCCAACTGATGATACTCACCAATATCAATTCGGCCAACAACCATCCGTTCTTGCGGCGGCGCGCCCAAAGATTCTTCCATATTAACTTAAACATACCAACCTCCCGTGTCTTATCGTTTTTCATTCAGTGAGTTCACAATCGGTTTCCGCAAGGAATACCACGCCGGTATAAGGGCCGACAACAGATTCAGCACGACGCACAGCGCCAATGCGGCGAGAAAAACCAGCGGAGCAAACAGCATTTCACCCGATACGCGGACCTCCACTCCTTCGGGTACCATATTCGGCCAGCTGTCGAGTACCGTAAATATCCACTCGCGTCCCACGTAAAGTGCCAGCCATGCCAGCAGCAAGCCCAATGCTCCGCCCAGTGCGGTCAGCAGCAGGTTTTCCCACATCACTTGTGAAAGCAGTATCTTACGTCCGGCTCCAAACGATTTCCGCACGCCCATCTCTGCCAGACGTCCCTCCATACGGCTCGATATCATGCCGCTCAGATTCAGGGCCAGGCACCAACAGCAATACGAGCAGGACAAGCAGAAAGTGGCGCACTGTGCCCAAAGGTCAAACTCCATACTTGCATAAGTCTTGAAGACACTCAACAGATGGGAGGTGGGCTGCTCCCAGAAATCTACTTTCCATTCATCGGGATGCATAAGATTCTCCTTGCGGCAGATTTCCTTTATCTCAGCCCGCAGAGCATCTCCCTGCTTACTGTCCTGCACCAGAAAGGTAGCACTGAAAGCTCCCAGATAGGGAAGGTTGTATTTAGGACTGCTGTAATCGGGCGACACCGTATAAGGTACGTAAAGCTGTGCATAGGATTTGGAGGTGAGGTAACTGGCGCTACGCACCACTCCACAAACCCGGTAGTCGATATAGTTCAGGCTGAACGAGCGTCCTACTACCTCTTCCGTCGTACCGAACAAGCGGCGTGCCAAATCATCGGTAACGACAGCAGTGGAAATGCCACTTGCCAGGTCGGATGCCGTGAATGGACTGCCTTCCAGGAATTGGAAAGAATATATCTTGAAAAAAGCAGGGTCTGTCAACTTTACCATAACCGGAAAATCACCGCTACGGTCGGCAGGCTGTATATAACTGTTTTCCGACAAGTCATTATGCAGCTCGGCCGAAACGACAAGAGCATTCTCTACGGGATAGAACCAGTCTTGCAGCGCCTTGTAGGAAACAGCCCATTGCATGGTCCTGGTATTGTTGCCGCTTCCCTGCGTGAATTTTGAATTGCTGAGGTAAAGCGTATTCATGCGGTTTGCCTCTGGATAGACGGGCGCAATCTTCACATAATACACCACCGCCATAATCATTGTCATGGCAATGGCCAGCCCCGTACCCACAATGTAGAGCATGCTGAACAGTTTATTCTGCTTCAACAGCTCCCAGGCTTGTTTCAAGTAAACCTTTATCATTTTAGCTTCAACTTATTCTTGTTCTTATAGTTACTCATATCGCTCACCACCACTTCATCACCCGGTTGCAAGCCACTGACCACTTCTACAAACTCAAAGTTGGAATCGCCCAGCTGCACCTTGCGCTTTACAATTTCCTTGTCGGAATTGCGTACAAAAAGTTCATACTCCCCACGTCCCACATAATAGCTGGCATTGGCTATGCGCATCACGTCTTCCTTCACCGCATTCATCACATAGACGTCGGTTTTCAGACCGGAACGCAGTCGGCGGTTGTTGTCCTCATTCAACTGCACGGTAAAGGAGATGACGCCATTCTTTGAAAGCGGAGTAACACTGCTTACGGAACCTTCCAGCTTTTCGCTGCCAATCTTCACAATGGCCTTGCCGCCGGCAGCCACACGGTCACCGTAAGTATCGGCAATCTCGCTTCCACCTTGAAGTGACTCAAGTCGGAGATGACGGCAATCTGTGAGCCTTCGGGAACCTGGGCACCAATCTGATTGTTGATATAAGTAAGGATGGCCTTCCGGGGCGAACGCACCTGCGCATCGTCGAGCGTACGTTTGGTTTCGGCCAGTGTCTTTTGGAACATGCTGAAATCCAGCTCCTGCACTTGGTATTCCGCAGCCAGCACTTCCTTCTCGTTGGCATACTGCTGCTGCAATTGCTCGTATTCCAGTTGTGCTACGTTGTAGCTCAGTTCGGCTTGGCGCACTTTGTCGGTGGTGCCCGAACCGAGGCTATCAAGGTACTGCTCGTTACGCAGCTCCACCTTCATGCGGTCCAGCTTCATGGCGGAGACTTTGATTTTCATCTGAAGGTCGGTCAGCTTGGTCTGGTTGTCAAGTTTCAGCTGTTTCAGCTTGTAGCTGCGCATCTGCTCTTCATCCAGCATCTTTTTGTAGTCGGTCTCGGCACTCTGCAAGTCCAGTTTCAGGATGGGGGTACCTACATCCACGCTGTCGCCACCTTTTCTGTACACTTCCAAAATGCGGGTATTGATGGGCGAGTTGATAATTTCCTCGAATGCCGGGACTACCTTGCCGGAGGCGCTAACGCTGACTTCAATCGTGCCTTTACCCACTTGGGAGAAAACGAGGTCTTTCTCCTTCACTCCCGTACGCATCAATGAAATGAGTACACTGACCACTACGATACCTGCCACGCCGATAGCACCGTAGCGGATGATTTTCTTATTGCGTTCTTTATTACGCACTTCTTTCGGAATTTCTCTATCCATATCTTTAAATTTTATTGTTTGCGAACATAACGCTTAATATATACTAAATCCATGCCAAAATCATAACCCCCTGAAAGTAAGCGAAAAGACAAAAAAGAAGGGTGTCCGTTTTCGGACACCCTGTACATTTTCGGATAGCTTCTTTATCTTAATCTCAATCTGTCGCCAATCTCCGGCACGTATTCCGCATCCTTGCGATTCATCTTATAAAGGTTCTTCAGACGAATGCCGTACTTTTGGGAAATGGTATGCATGGAATCACCGTCTTTCACTATGTAGACGGTATGGGGTTTGGCGGCTTTCTTGCGCTTTTCTTTCAAGTAAATAATGTCTCCCGCCTCCAGTGTGTATTCTTTATGGAGGTCGTTGTATTTCACCAGCTTCTTCCAGCTGATGTCAAACTCCTTGCCCAACACCTGGAAGGTGTCTCCGTCGCGCGCCACGACATAAGCTATATCGTTGGCAATGTACACCTGATGCGGATTGGCCAGCCAAGGTTTCTTTTTCAGTTCCTTCTCCCAACTGCGGACATCGCGCTTGCTCATGCCACGGCTGTCATACTTATACAGTTCATAGTCCTCAATAATGGTTATCAGGCGGTTGGCATACGACGGGTCGGTAGCATAGCCGGCCTTCTTCAAGCCGCGCGCCCAACCCTTATAGTCCGTAATCTTCAGTTTGAAAAGAAAAGCATAACGTGCTCCCCGTTTCAGGAAATCGGAATGGTCTTCATAAGAGTCTTTCGGATTGCGATAAGCGCGGAAACATTCATTGCGGGCATCGTCATCATGCCTCACTGTCCGTCCGCGCCAGTTGCCTCCGCACTTGATGCCGAAGTGGTTGTTGCTCTTGCGCGCCAGCGCGCTGTATCCGGCACCGCTCTCCAACAGCCCTTGGGCCAGCGTGATGCTGGCAGGTATCTTATGACGTTGCATCTGCTCCACGGCAAGGGGAGCATACTGTTTGATATACTCATTGTAGCGGGCATTCCGGCGTTGTGCCTGCACTGTTGTTATGGAAATAAAAAGAAATGCTATGATAGCAGTCAGTCTGAAAATCCGTTTCATGCTTAAAATGTTGAGTTCTGCACAAAAGTCCGTAAAAGAATTGAAATAACCAATCTCTTTTCTATCTTTGTAACATTAATTACAATATAACCCTTTGCCTTATGAAAGAATTAAATATCGAAATCGCCGTCAAGATATACGACTATGAAGAACTGGATGCCGCCGACCGCGAACTGATGGATGCCGCCCGCGAGGCTACCAACCGCAGCTATGCCCCTTACTCCCACTTCTCGGTAGGAGCTGCAGCCAGACTGGCAAACGGTATTGTAGTGACCGGCACCAACCAGGAAAACGCCGCCTATCCTTCCGGGCTGTGTGCAGAACGCACCACCCTATTCTATGCCAACTCCCAACATCCCGACCAGGCAGTAACCACCCTCGCCATTGCTGCACGCAACGAGCACGACGAGTTCCTGGAGTCTCCCATCCCGCCCTGCGGCGCCTGCCGGCAAGTGATGCTCGAAACGGAGAAGCGCTTCAAGCAGCCAATGCGGGTGTTGCTGTATGGCAAAAAGGGAATCTACGAGCTGAAGAATGTGGGAGAATTACTGCCACTCTCGTTCGATGCTTCGGCCATGAAGTAACAGAACCAATAAAGTATTAACATCGTGTCTGCAGGAAGTTAATTTCTTGCAAACACGATATTAACTTCTTGCCGACACGATATTAATATCGCAAAAAACCTTTGTTATTCAGTGGAAATCATTACCTTTGCACCCACTAACCAATTAATTCCACCGATGAGAATATCCGACTAAAGACAACACGTTTCGGTAAACATCACTATCAACATGCTTTTTCAGACTGAACGCTGAGCATCACCTATATAGATGTTTAGCCAATGCTGTGTTTGTCCGTACCCCTCCCCTTCGAGAATTTCAATTTCGGGGAATGCTTGCATCTCCCCTATCATTCTTACTTCTAAAAACACAGTAGAAACTTATGAGCTTTATCATTAAAGACCTTAGCTATATCCATGCAGATAAGGAAATCTTGTTTTCACACCTCCACTTGAGTATCAACTCCGGAGATAAAATAGCCCTGACCGGAAATAACGGTTGCGGCAAGTCTACCCTCATGCGCATTTTGGCAGGAGACTTGTCACCAAGTTCGGGAACGGTGCTACGCCCCGAACATCTGTACTACGTGCCCCAGCACTTCGGACAATACGACCGGCAGACAATAGCACAAGCTTTGGGAATCAGCCACAAGCTATCTGCCCTGCATGCCATCCTAAGCGGTGACGCTACCGAAAAGCACTTCAATACGCTCAATGATGACTGGAACGTGGAAGAACGCGCCCAGGCTTCTCTCGACAGCTGGGGACTGGACGGTATCACACTCTCCCGTCCGATGGAAGGACTTAGCGGCGGCGAAAAGACCCGCATCTTCCTGGCAGGCATGGAGTTGCACAACCCAACAGCCATCCTGCTGGACGAACCGACCAACCATCTGGACGCGGACGGACGGGAACGTCTGCATAACCTGCTACGACGAACATCGGCCACCGTACTCGTCATCAGCCACGACCGCACGCTACTGAATCTGCTGCCTGCCATCTGCGAACTCTCCTCCCAGGGTTTGACGTATTACAGCGGAAACTACGACTTCTACAAAGAACAAAAGACCCTGCAACAGAACGCCCTTACCCAACAACTGGAAGAGAAACAGAAAGCCCTGCGCCTTGCCCGCAAAGTGGCACGCGAAGTAGAAGAGCGCAAAGCCAAACAGAATGTGCGGGGAGAAAAAGCCTCCATCAAAAAAGGGATTCCCCGCATCCTAATGGGAGGACTGAAAAACAATGCGGAAAACAGCAGTAGCAGACTCAGCAGCATACATGCGGAGAAAGCGGAAAAGCTGCAGACGGAAATGGCAGGCATCAAAAGTTCACTGTCGCAGACGGACAAGCTGAAAACAGACTTCAACGCCTCCCATCTGCATACGGGCAAGATTCTGGTTACGGCAAGGGACGTCAACTTCCATTATCCCAACTATCCCAACCATACAGTCTCCCCCGCAGAAACACCCCACACGGAGACGACTGCAAAGAGCCTCTGGGCTTCTCCTCTCACCTTCCAGCTAAGAAGCGGCGACCGCCTCAGCCTGAAAGGAAAAAACGGCAGTGGAAAAACAACCCTGCTGAAACTCATCATGGGCGAATTGCACCCCACCGACGGAGTGATGGAGCGTGCCGGCTTCACCTCCGTCTATCTGGACCAGGAATACTCCCTCGTCCGTAATGAGCGCAGCGTACTCCAACAAGCAGAAGCCTTCAACCACCGCCACCTGCCGGAACATGAAGTGAAAACCATCCTCAACCGCTATCTCTTTCCCCGCGACGTGTGGAACAAGCCGTGCAGCAAACTGAGTGGCGGCGAAAAGATGCGTCTTTCCTTCTGCTGCCTGATGATTGCCGACAATACCCCGGACATGTTCATTTTGGACGAACCCACCAACAATCTGGACATCGAGAGCATAGAAATAATAACGGCAACGATACGCGACTACGCCGGCACCGTAATTGCCATCAGCACGACCGGGAATTTCTGAAAGACACCGGCATCGAACGGGAGATACTTTTGGAATGAATCAGTAATTTAGGTAACAACAACCGTAATTTGTATACTGCCGTTCTCATAAAACCGGCCTATTTTTGTAGCACGTAATCATTTACTAATTAACGAACAACGAATATGAGCAAAAAAGTATTAATCCTCTCCTCCAGTCCCCGCAGGAATGGAAACTCTGACCTCTTGTGCAACGAATTCATGCGCGGTGCCGCAGAAGCCGGACATCAAGTAGAAAAAATTTTCCTGAAAGACAAGCACATCAACTACTGCACGGGATGTAGCGTATGCAGCATGTACGGCAAACCCTGCCCACAAAAGGACGATGCCGCCGAAGTGGTGGAAAAGATGATTGTCGCCGACGTCATCGTCATGGCAACTCCCGTATACTTCTACACCATGAGCGCGCAGATGAAGACACTGATTGACCGTTGTTGTGCACGCTACCTTGAAATAAAGAACAAGGAGTTCTACTTCATCATCGCCGCCGCCGAAGAAAGTGTCCCCATGATGGAACGTACCATCGATGGTTTCCGTGGCTTCCTCGACTGCCTGGAAGAGCCCAAAGAATGCGGCACCATTTATGGCGTGGGTGCCTGGAAGGTGGGCGAGATAAACGACAAGCCTTCCATGCACGAAGCCTACGAGATGGGAAAAAAGGTATAAAGAACGAATACTAATCGCTATACAATACATTTATGCTACGTACCATCAGACTGACCCTTGCCGTCATCTTCTTCGCACTCATCACGCTGTTGTTCCTCGACTTCACGGGAACACTGCATGCCTGGTTCGGATGGATGGCGAAAATACAATTCCTGCCGGCCGTGCTGGCACTGAACATCGGTGTAGTGCTGTTTCTTGCAGTGCTGACCTTGGTATTCGGACGCATCTACTGCTCCGTCATCTGCCCGTTGGGAGTATTCCAGGACATTGTTTCCTGGCTCTCCGCCAAACGGAAGAAGAACCGTTTCCGCTACTCGCCTGCACTGAAATGGCTACGCTATGGTGTGCTGGGAGTATTCGTACTTGCCATTATCGGCGGACTGAACTCTTTTGTCGTGCTACTGGCCCCTTACAGCTCATACGGGCGCATCGTTTCCAGCCTTTTCTCCCCGCTCTACCAATGGGCAAACAACGGACTGGCTTACCTGGCCGAACGTGCTGACAGCTATGCCTTCTATGAAACGGATGTATGGATGAAGAGTCTCCCTACCTGCTGATTGCCACAGTCACTCTGGTGGTCCTCATCGTGCTGACATGGCGAAGCGGACGTACCTATTGCAACACCATCTGTCCGGTAGGTACAGTGCTTGGCTTCCTCTCGAAGTATTCCTTGCTGAAACCGGTAATTGACACAAAGAAGTGCAGCAGTTGCGGACTTTGTGCCCGCAACTGCAAGGCATCGTGCATCAACATCAAGGTACACGAAATAGATTACAGCCGTTGCGTGGCATGTATGGACTGCATCAACAAATGCAAGAAAGGTGCCATCACCTACACACGCCGCAAGCCGACTTCCGCTACAGTCTCCCAGGAAACCTCCGTGGCACCGGAGCAGGTAAACGACGCCCGCCGCGCATTTCTCTCTACAACCGCCGTGTTTGCTGCTACAGCAGCCCTCAAGGCGCAGGAGAAGAAAGTGGACGGTGGACTGGCTGTCATCGAGGATAAGAAAATCCCCGAGCGCGCCACTCCCATCACTCCTCCGGGCTCACTGAGCGCCCGCCACTTTGCACAACACTGCACAGCCTGTCAGCTCTGCGTATCGGTATGCCCCAACCAAGTGCTCCGTCCTTCTTCGGACTTGACAAAACTGATGCAGCCGGAAATGTCCTACGAACGCGGTTACTGCCGCCCCGAATGCGCCAAGTGTGCGGAGGTGTGTCCTACCGATGCCATCCATCTGACGAGCCTCGCCGAGAAATCGGCTGTCCAAATCGGTCATGCCGTATGGATTAAGGAGAATTGCATCTGCATCACAGACAAGATGGAATGCGGGAACTGTGCCCGCCATTGTCCGACCGGTGCCATACAGATGGTTCCTTCAGACCCGGAAGACGAAGCCTCCATCAAGATACCGGTAGTCAACGCCGAACGCTGTATCGGATGCGGAGCATGCGAGAACCTTTGTCCGTCGCGTCCGTTCAGTGCCATTTATGTGGAAGGCCATGTGATGCACAGAACTGTCTGAAGCAGCTTTATCATCCAAATATCCATTTATAATTTCAGTCCTATCACAATGAAAGAAGACAATAAGAACAAGATAAACCGCCGCGATTTCTTCAAACTCGCCGGTGCAGGAACGCTTGCCTCGGCAGCAGCCTGTACGGCTGTTCGGGCAACAAGAACAACGGGGAGAGCGAATCGGCCGACGCTGGGCGAGATACCAACCGACAAGATGACCTACCGTACCAATCCCAACACGGGCGACCGGGTTTCCCTGCTGGGATACGGATGCATGCGATGGCCCACCCGGAAACGCGCCGACGGGAATGGAGACGAAATAGACCAGGAAGCCGTGAACGACCTGATAGACTATGCCATTGCCCACGGAGTGAACTATTTCGACACCTCCCCCGCCTATGTGCAAGGTCTGTCGGAGCGCGCCACGGGCATTGCCTTGAAACGCCACCCACGGGAGAAATTCTTCCTTGCCACAAAGCTGTCCAACTTCAGTCCCAGCACGCACAGCCGCGAAGAGTCCCTTGCCATGTATCACCGCTCCTTCCGCGACCTGCAAGTGGACTACATCGACTACCTCTTGCTGCACGGCATCGGCATGGGCGGCATGGAAGCCCTCCGCTCCCGCTATCTGGACAATGGCATGCTGGACTTCCTGCTGAAAGAGCGCGAAGCCGGACGCATCCGCAACCTCGGATTCTCCTATCATGGAGACATCGAAGTCTTTGACTACCTGCTCTCCCGCCACGACGAACTGAAATGGGACTTCGTACAAATCCAACTGAACTACGTAGACTGGCGGCATGCCAAAGAAGTGAATACCCGCAACACGGATGCCGAATACCTATATGCCGAGCTGGTGAAGCGCAACATTCCCGCCGTTATCATGGAGCCGTTGCTGGGCGGACGCCTATCCCGCCTGAACGACCACTTGATGGCACGTCTGAAACAACGCCGCCCGCAGGAGAGCGTGGCTTCCTGGGCCTTCCGATTTGCAGGTACTTTCCCCTATGTGCTGACCGTACTAAGCGGAATGACGTACATGGAGCATCTGCAAGACAACCTGCGTACCTTCTCCCCGCTTGTTCCATGTACGGAAGAGGAGTTTACCTTACTGGAAGATACCGCCCAGCGAATGCTGCAATACCCCACCGTGCCGTGCAACGACTGCAAATACTGTATGCCGTGCCCCTATGGACTGGATATTCCAGCCATCTTGCTGCACTACAACCGCTGCATCAACGAGGGCAACGTGCCGCAGAACAGCCAAGACGAGAATTACCGCGAGGCACGCCGCGCCTTCCTGATAGGCTATGACCGCAGTGTTCCCCGTCTCCGCCAAGCCAACCGCTGCACCGGTTGCGGTCAATGCAACCCGCACTGTCCGCAAGGCATCGACATCCCGGCGAAACTGCAGGAGATAGACCGATTTGTGGAAGCGCTGAAGCAGGAAACCCTTTAACGGACTTATCTTCAACCCTGGTTGTCCATTTTAAGGATTACCAATCATATACAGATTCTTCTTTTTGTATAACTTTGCAAAAAGAACCATAGATAAACGATGAATAAAAAGATTTTAACCGCAATTTTAATAAGTATCGCCCTTCCGGGTAGTATGCTGTCCGCACCTGCCGACAGCCTCCGGCTGAAAAGCTACAAGCTTGATGAAGTCGTGGTGACCGGGACAAGAAATGAAACAGACATCCGCCACCTGCCAATGACCATCTCCGTAGTGGGCCGCCAGCAACTGGAACAGACCTACCAGCCTCCATCCTGCCTGCACTGACCGAGCAGGTGCCTGGACTTTTCACCACAAGCCGCGGCATCATGGGCTACGGCGTATCCACGGGAGCCGCAGGAGGCATGAGCCTGCGCGGTATAGGCGCCGGAGTAAACGCAGCCGGAGGACCTACGACCAGCTGCTGGTGCTGATAGACGGACATCCGCAATACATGGGCCTGATGGGGCATCCCATCGCCGACGCCTACCAGAGCATGATGGCCGAACGGGTGGAAGTGCTGCGCGGTCCCGCCTCCGTCCTCTATGGGTCCAATGCAATGGGCGGGGTTATCAACATCGTCACCCGCAAGATGCAGGAGGACGGGGTGAAAACCAATGCGCAGATAGGATACGGTTCCTACAATACCCTGCAGACGGAAGTCTCCAACCGCGTGAGGAAAGGGCGTTTCAGCAGCGTGGTGACCGGCTCGTACAACCGTACCGACGGACACCGTGACGACATGGAATTTGAGCAGTATGGCGCTATGCCAAACTGGGATACGACTTCAGCGACACCTGGAAGCTGTGGGGCGACGTGAACATCACCCGCTTCAACGCCTCCAATCCCGGCGAAGCCGACAATCCGTATATAGACAACGACTCGCGCATCACACGCGGCATGACCTCCTTCGCACTGGAAAATCGTTACGACCGCACTTCCGGCGCCGTGAGCTTCTTCTACAACTGGGGCCGGCACAGGATTAATGACGGCTACCATCCCGGAGGAGAGCCCCAGAAGTCGCACTTCAACTCCAAGGACCGGATGCTGGGCATATCGTGGTATCAAAGCGCCACGCTCTTCACCGGCAACCGCCTGACCGTAGGTTTCGATTACCAGCACTTCGGCGGAGAGTCCTGGAACAAGGTTGTCGCCATCGACGAGGCAAAACCCGGACAGCAGATTGGTGACCGCATCCCCGGCGTGGACAAGCAGATGGATGAATTTGCAGGCTATGTGGATTTCAAGCAGGACATCAACAGCTGGCTTTCACTGGACGCCGGTGTCCGCATAGACCACCATTCGCACGTAGGCACGGAATGGATTCCCCAAGGGGGACTGGCTTTCCATCTGCCCCGGCAGGCGGAACTGAAAGCAATGGTGAGCAAAGGATTCCGTAACCCCACCATCCGGGAGATGTACATGTTCCCTCCACAGAACCCCGATTTGAAAGCGGAGAGCCTAATGAACTATGAACTCTCCTTTACGGGGCAGCTTTTGGGAGGGGCCATGTCCTATGGGGTGAACCTCTACTACATCAACGGGGACAACATCATCATGACGGACCCTGCCCTGCGCAAGAACGTCAACTCCGGCGAGATAGAGAACTGGGGTGTGGAAACCAACCTCGGATACCGCATCAACCGCCACTGGCAGATGAATGCCAATTATAGCTGGCTGCACATGGAGAATCCGGTACTGGCGGCTCCCGAGCACAAACTCTATGCCGGTGCGGACTTTACGCAAGGACGTTGGAGTCTGTCTACCGGTATACAATACGTGAAGGGGCTTCATACCTCAGTCACCCCGGGCAAGGAGAAGCAGGAAAGCTTCGTACTCTGGAACCTGCGTGCCAACTACCGTCTGTGCAGTTTTGCCGACGTCTTTGTCAAGGGCGAAAACCTGCTGGCGCAACGCTATGAAATCAATGCAGGCTTCCCCATGCCGAAAGCCACGGTGATGGGAGGCGTAAATATCAACTTTTAATACTGTTGCGAAGGAGTATATTCTACTCGATAGATATGGTCGAAGAATGGTGCCCACTCATTGTCCGTGATGCCAATCTGCAGACCGTAGAAGTGTGTACCAGCTTCCCGACAACGGCGAATCTCCTCCATAAAGACAGGTGAAGAATGAGGAATCTTGAAGTCGCTGACCCAAAGCACATCGGCATTCATATACTCCTTGCCTTCTTTGAGCAGACGGAACGTGGCTTCCAGCATGCGGGTGGCATCTGTATCCCCGCAAGCTGTCTTTGAGAAAAATTCGAGCAGCCTTGCCCGCTCTTTCCTTACATCAATCGGATGAATGGAGACGGAAAAGGCTATCAGAAAGCAGTTCCGCCGTTGACGGTCGGCTATCTCCAGGAGCTTTATCAGCAGGGAGTGGGCAATCTTCTCCGGCTTGCCAGCCATGCTTCCCGAGGTGTCTAGACAGACAATCATCGGACCTTTGGGACGGGCAGGCTTGGTTTCGATGCGCCGGGCAGGCTGCATGATTTCCGGATTTATAACGGAAGGTCTGGAGCTTGCGAGTAAGGTATTTGTAGACGAACAAATCTTCCAGTTCACTGTCAGCGGAATGGGCAAGCTCAATGGGAAGCAGGGTATTGAGGTCGTTGCCGGTACTGATGCCCAGGATGTCACATTTGGAGGAGTGCTCCATTTTGTAGACGTTTCCCTCGGCAACGCGGATTTGCTCACGTCCTTCGTCGTCTGCCATACGCCCCATCTTGCGGGCCACTTTCACTATCTCGGGGCAAGAGCGCTGGATGCGCACGATTTTCCGTATACGCTCAAAGTCGACAGTATTCCACAAGCCGCTCATCATGCCCCAGGTCTGGAAGAATTCGTCCTTATCCACCCGGTTCTGGCGGATGTACTCGGGGATGTCTTTCAGATTGGAACGGAGCCTGCGCTCGAGGGCATCTTTGCGGAAAACGATTTCTTTCTCCTTTTCCTGATGCATCTTCTGTTGGAAGGCGTCTTCCCAGTCATCCACCATTTTCTCCCAGACTTCATCGTCTGCATATCCTCCTTCGGCACCGAAGTGGCTGCGGTAGAAGCGTGAATCGAAGCCGTATTCCCGGTATTTGTCGGAAATCTGCTGAAGTAACGCTTGCCAGCCGTCTTTCCGCTTTGCCATAGACCATTCCAGCACGAGCTTCATCCCGGTCCGTTCCGACTGGCTTTTCCGGAGGTTATACCTCTCCTTCTCCAAGTTCAATTGGATGAACTGAATCATGGTGTCGTAAAAGATACGTGCACAGACCTCATCGCCCAGCACCTGCACCTTGACCATGGAGTCGTTCATCACAGAAAGCAGATAGGCATACAAGGGCTCGGTATCCGTCTCAGCACACTCTCCGGTGGCTACAAAACGGTCCAGTGCCTGCACATAGAAGGCGGTGTCATATCGGGTGGCGGTGGTGTTCATCTTCTTCTTGGTTACTGGAGGATTATTCGTCTCCATATCTCAGTTTGCGCATGTCCACACGCGCCCAGGCTATCTCCTTGCGGACGATGGAGACGTATTGAGCTATGCTCTTTTTATCCTCTTCGGAGACGAAAAGGTTGTCGGACAAATCTCTTACCAGCCGGTCTATGCTGGTGGCGGCGGTATCCAGTTCCGTCTCGTAATCACGGTCGGTGACGGAGAGGTTTCCCAGCCAGAGTTGTTGCTCCTCGCCCCGTTGCAGACGCCGCATGGGGAAGCACACACCGTTGATGTAGAGATGCTTGTCGTCGCGGTAGAGGGTGACGCGTTCGGTGCCTTCCTCTTTCATGGCACTGGTGTCGGCAAAGGCACGGATGATTGTACGCTTGGGATTGAGGGGTCGGCATACATTACACCCAAGGTGGGGGCATCTTTGGTGCTATACTCCTTCAGATTTTTGTAGTCCACGATAAAGATGTAGGTGTTGCCCGTACCATGTTTCTCCACCTGGTAGTAGAAGTGGTCCGTTATCTGCAGGTCATCGTCCTACGGTCGCCGGCAAGGCGGGCTTTGTCGAGGGCTTCGCGCACACGGCTGACTTTCAAATCGGATTTCAGCGAGGAGGCGATACCGGCAATCTGTTTTGTGTGGGACACGAATAAGGCACGGATAACGATGTCACGGATGGCAACGCTCTCATCAGGCTCACTCCATAGGCAGTGGTAGACGGGAAGCAGGTCGGTCATGGAGACTTCCGTGCGGCCGTGGACGAAGGCGGAGGTCTTGAGCAGCTTCACGATGTTCTTCCAGCGGCGGTCGCTGACGTAGACATTGCGGCGCAGGTCGGAGTCTTGCATCTCTACGCTTGTCAGTCCGTGGCGAATGGCTGTGATGCAGGAAAGAACATCGAGAGGCAAGGTTACGCGGCGTATCTCAGCTTGCCATTCGGCATACTCGCGGTCGGAGATTTGCCATTCGCAGGCAGTCGTTTCCGGATGGTCGGCAGAATCGTCCAGCAGCATTTTGTAGAAAGACTCTTCCTGCTTGACGCAGGTGCAGAGAATGCGGATGAGGAAGCGGTCCCATAGGCTTCCAGTCCCTCGCCTTGGGCAGGCAGTTCGTTGCTGGCGGCTACGAGCAGTTTGAGGGGGAGATGCAGTTCCTTGTCGCCGTTGCGGAAAAGTTTCTCGTTGATGACGGTCAGCAGAGTGTTCTGTATGGCAGGGCCTGATTTCCATATTTCATCCAGAAACACGACGTCGGCTGTGGGCAGATAGCCGTCGATGGCACGTTCGTACTTATCGGATTCTTTCAGTCGGCTGATGCTGGACGGGACCGAATATCTCGTCGGGTGTAGAGAATCGGGACATCAAGTATTCGAAGGCACGGGCATCTGTAAAAGCAGACTTTAGCCGCCTGGCTACCATTGACTTGGCTACTCCCGGAGGTCCCAGGAGCAGAATGCTCTCGCCTGCCAGAGCTGCCAGCAGGGAAAGGTTTATTTCAGTTTCTTTTTCGTATACTCCCCGGTTCATTTCGGAAAGGAGGAGACGAATGCGTTGGGTTATTTCCACAATATGATTTATTTATAGTCAGTACTCATGTATAAAGAAAAGTGTGTAAAGATACAAAATAGTAGGGAAATCAGAGAGAGTCTTATTAAGATTCACTATCTTTGGAAAACAAATACACACAGACACGCACACACACGTTGTGATTTGCTTTCATTTTAGTATCTTTGAACCATTGGAAACAGCGGCTCTGGTTGCTAATGCTGAGGAGTTCGCGTT
>ENA-OQJX01000224-OQJX01000224.1-human-gut-metagenome-genome-assembly--contig:-NODE-224-length-36128-cov-2.630205_pt1 | contig 36128 bp, 34 predicted proteins | sample MGYA00242615_ERZ504782 | MGnify/ENA primary metagenome ERZ504782 (study PRJEB26092, sample SAMD00036354) | human gut metagenome | host: Homo sapiens | study: EMG produced TPA metagenomics assembly of... | reverse complement strand
GGATTATACATAAGGCTATTAATAAGTAAACGTACTGGGGGGCGTGTGGTCGGCAAGTTCGAATCTTGTCATCCCGACTGTTGAGCATTAAGGAGTTAAGTCTTAGACTTAACTCCTTAATTTTTATAGTATTTCTTAATGACAGACTTGCTGCCATAAATATGCTGAATATGTACAAAAAGAAGACGGTGCCTATTCGCTTCAGCGGGAATAGCTCATCAAATTACTGGAATTCTCGTAAGAAATCTCTATTTTTGCACTTTAAACAAGAAAAATTATGGGAGCAGCTAAATGGATAGGCGGCATCATCGGCTTCATGGCCGGAGGACCGCTGGGAGCTTGGCAGGTTTTGTATTCGGTTCACTGTTCGACACCGATTCAAGTGACGCAGGCAGTTATTATGGAGAAGAACCAACGCACGGCACTACCTATACCGGGCAACGGAACAGTTTCCTCTTCTCCATGCTCGTGATGGCTTCGTACATTATCCGTGCAGACGGGCGCATCATGCATAGTGAAATGGAATTCGTCCGCCGCTTTCTGAGAAGCACATTCGGTGAGGCTGCCGTGGGCGAGGGAGAACGGATACTGCTCAACCTCTTCGAACAGCGCAAGCAGATGGACAGACAAAACCCACTGGCATTTAAAAACACCATCCGTGACTGTGGAACGCAGATTGCCGCCAACCTGACATACGAGGAACGCTTGCAACTGCTGGTATTCTTGGTAGAAATTGCCAAAAGCGACGGACACGTCTGCAACGAGGAGATAGAAGCCTTGAAAGAAGTGGCCATGTACATGGGACTATCCGTCAAGGAAGTGGAATCCATGCTCAACCTGGGCGGTAGCTCACTGAACGAGGCCTACAAAGTACTTGAAATTGAACCCACTGCCACCAATGACGAAGTGCGTGCCGCTTACCGCCGCCTAGCCTTGAAACACCATCCGACCGGGTGGCAACGCTGGGCGAAGACATCAAGAAAGCCGCAGAAGAGAAGTTCCAAAGCATCAACAATGCCAAAGAACAGATATACAAGGCACGAGGTATGAAATGACGTACCTCGCTCCTTGCCTTGTGGACAGCATCATGACGTTTATAAACATTCTATATTAACATCAACCCACACACTTATGAAGAAAACCCTTGCAATCCTTGCACTAGGCCTTACTGCCATTGCCGGACATGCCGCCACGCCGCTCTGGATGCGCGATGTGCAAATCTCTCCCGACGGTACGGAAATCGCATTCTGCTACAAAGGAGACATCTACAAGGTGCCGGCCAAAGGTGGAACCGCCACACAGCTTACTACCCAAGAGAGCTACGAATGTACCCCCATATGGTCGCCGGACGGCAAACAAATAGCCTTTGCCAGCGACAGATACGGCAACTTCGACGTATTCGTGATGCCGGCAGACGGCGGAACCGCCCAACGGCTCACTACCCACTCCACCGGTGAGATACCCTCCACATTCACTCCGGACGGAAAGTATATCTTGTTTTCCGCCTCCATCCAGGACCCGGCAAGCAGCGCTCTTTTCCCCACTTCGGCCATGACCGAGCTTTACAAAGTACCTGCAACGGGAGGGCGTACGGAGCAAGTGCTGGGCACCCCTGCCGAAGCGGTCTGCTTCGACAAGGCGGGCCATCAGTTCCTCTACCAAGACCGCAAGGGATTTGAAGATGAATGGAGAAAGCATCCACATCTCCTCCATCACCCGCGACATCTGGCTGTATGATGCAAAGACGGGTACCCATACCAACCTCACCGACCGCGCGGGCGAAGACCGCAACCCGGTGTTGTCACCCGATGGAAGAACGGTTTACTTTCTGAGTGAGAGAAACGGCGGCTCATTCAACGTGTATGCCTTCCCGCTGGCACAGCCCCGAGAGGTGAAGCCCATCACCAGCTTCAAGACACATCCCGTGCGCTTCCTCTCCATGAGTGACGGCGGGACGTTGTGCTACAGTTACGACGGCGAAATCTATACCCAGCAGCCGGATGCCACCCCGAAGAAAGTCGCCATAGAACTGGTGCGCGATGACCGGCCGCAATTCGCCAACCTGCAGTCTTCCGACGGAGCCACCTCTGCCGTTGTGTCCCCGGACGGAAAACAGATTGCCTTCACGCTGCGCGGAGAAGTCTTTGTCACTTCGGCAGACTATGCCACTACCAAGCAGGTGACGCACACACCGGCACGCGAAGCGGGCCTCTCCTTTGCGACGGACAACCGCACCCTGGCCTACGCCAGCGAGCGAGGCGGCAACTGGCAGCTCTACCTTGCCAAGATAGCCCGCAAGGAAGACCCTAACTTCCCGAACGCCACGCTGATTGAAGAAGAAGTGCTGCTGCCCTCCACCACCGTGGAACGTGCCTATCCGCAATTCTCGCCCGACGGCAAGGAACTCGCCTTTATCGAAGACCGCATCCGGCTGATGGTGCTCAATCTGGAGACGAAGAAGGTGCGCCAGATTACGGACGGCTCCACCTGGTACAGCACCGGCGGAGGATTTGACTACGCATGGTCGCCGGACGGTAAATGGTTTACACTTGAGTTCACGGGTAACAAGCACGACCCCTACTCCGACATCGGCCTGGTCAGCGCAGAGGGAGGCAAAGACATCATCAACCTCACCAATAGCGGCTACATGAGCGGCTATCCCCACTTTGCGCTGGACGGCAACGCCATCCTTTTCACCACCGAACGCTACGGCATGCGTGCCCATGCCTCATGGGGCTCGCTGAACGACGCCATGCTCGTCTTCCTCAACCAAGACGCCTACGACAAATACTGCCTGAGCAAAGAAGACTACGAACTGCGCAAGGAGCTGGAGAAGGAACAAAAGAAGTCTGCCGGAAAAGACACCCCCCAAGACAAAAACAAGGATAAAAAGAAGAAAGACGACAAGAAAGACAGCAATGCTGACGAAAAAGATGACCAGCCGAAAGACATCGTCGTAGAGCTGAAAGGCATCGAAGACCGTGTGGTGCGCCTCACCCCGAATTCTTCCGACATGGGCAGCACCATCATCTCCAAGGATGGCGAGACACTCTACTACCTGGCAGCCTTCGAAGGCGGCTACGACCTCTGGAAGATGAATCTGCGCAAGAAAGAGACCCGCCTGCTGCACAAGATGGATGCCGGATGGGCGGACATGCAGCTGGACAAGGACGGCAAGAGCCTCTTCCTGCTGGGTAGCCACAAGATGCAGAAAATGGACACTTCATCCGACGCGCTGACCCCCATCACCTTCCAGGTAGATGCCAAGATGGACCTGGCTGCGGAGCGCGAATACATGTTCGACACGTGTACCGCCAACAGCAGAAGCGATTCTACAATACCAATATGCACGGAGTGGACTGGGACAAGATGACCGCCGCCTATCGCCGCTTCCTGCCCCATATCGACAACAATTATGACTTTGCCGAACTGCTGAGCGAATGGCTGGGCGAGCTGAACGTATCTCACACCGGCGGCCGTTTCTATCCCAAAGGGCAATCCGAACCTACTGCCAGCCTGGGACTGTTCTTCGACTGGAACTACACGGGCAAGGGCATGCTCATTGCCGAAGTAGTGGAGAAAGGCCCCTTCGACACAGCCAACACCCGGGTGAAAGCCGGCACAGTCATCGAAAAGATAGACGGCGTGGAAATCACCCCGATGCGGACTATTACACGCTGCTCAACAACAAGGCACGGAAGAAAACACTTGTTTCTCTCTTCGACCCGCAGACCAAGGAGCACTGGGAAGAGGTCATTATCCCCATTACGAACGGTGCGTTCAGCGATTTACTCTACAGCCGCTGGGTGAAACAGCGTGCGGCAGACGTTGACCGATGGTCGGGTGGCCGATTGGGTTACGTGCACATCGAGTCTATGGGAGACGACAGTTTCCGTTCCGTCTACTCGGACATCCTGGGAAAATACAACAACCGCGAAGGCATCGTCATCGACACCCGTTTCAATGGCGGTGGACGCTTGCACGAGGATATAGAAATACTTTTCAGTGGACAAAAATACTTCACCCAAGTGGTGCGCGGTCGCGAGACGTGCGACATGCCCAGCCGCCGCTGGAACAAACCCTCCATCATGGTGATGTGCGAGGCCAACTACTCCAATGCGCACGGCACGCCGTGGGTTTACAGCCACCGCGGACTGGGCAAGCTGGTAGGCATGCCCGTGCCGGGAACCATGACCAGCGTGTCGTGGGAACGCCTGCAAGACCCGTCATTGGTATTCGGCATCCCCGTCGTGGGCTACCGCCTGTCGGACGGCAGCTATCTGGAGAACTCGCAGCTGGAGCCGGACATCAAAGTAGCCAATTCACCCGAGACCATCGTGAAGGGAGAAGACACACAGCTGAAAGCTGCCGTAGAGGAACTGCTGAAGGAACTCGAAAAATAAGTACCGCCCTGCCCCACGCAGGAATACCGGTCATATAGGCCGATATATATATTAAGATGATGTGTCAAAACGGTTGATGGCACATCATCTTTTTTATATGCCACAAGGAAGCAAGACTTTTTCTATCTCACTTTTTTGCACTATCTTTGTGACATAAATTCCTAACTCTTTAACTGATTATGTTTGCTGACTTGTTAAACTCCTCCTATTTCGCGCTCTTTCTCATTGTGGCTTTAGGCTTCATGTTGGGAAGAATCAAGATTAAAGGGCTTTCGCTCGACGTCTCCGCCGTCATCTTCATTGCCCTGCTGTTCGGACACTTCGGTGTCATCATCCCCAAAGAATTAGGAAACTTCGGACTGGTGCTCTTCATCTTCACCATCGGCATCCAGGCCGGTCCCGGATTTTTCGACTCCTTCCGGAGCAAGGGCAAGACGCTTATCATCATCACCCTGCTCATCATCTGCTCCGCCGCCCTGACGGCAGTAGGACTGAAATATGCCTTCGACATCGATACTCCCAGTGTCGTGGGACTGATAGCCGGTGCCCTGACCAGTACGCCGGGACTCGCCGTTGCCATTGACAGCACCCATTCCCCACTGGCATCCATCGCTTACGGTATTGCCTATCCTTTCGGCGTTATCGGCGTGATTCTCTTCGTTAAGCTGCTGCCCCGTATCATGCGCATCGACCTCGACAAGGAGGCGCGTCGGTTGGAGAAGGAACGCCGCAGCCAGTTCCCGGAACTGACAACCTGTCTGTTCCGCGTAACCAACCCCGCCGTCTTCGACCGGAGCCTGATGCAAATCAATGCGCGCGCCATGACCGGAGCCGTCATCTCACGCCACAAGCACAACGAGCAGATAGCCATCCCCACCGCCCAGACCATCCTGCACGAGGGAGACTACATACAAGCCGTGGGTAGCGAAGAGGCCTTAAACCAGCTCGCCGTCCTCGTGGGCGAACGCGAAGAAGGCGAACTGCCACTCGTAGACATGCAGGAGATTGAATCCCTGCTGCTCACCAAGAAGGATATGATAAACAAGCAGCTGGGCGACCTCAACCTGATGAAGAACTTCGGCTGCACCGTCACCCGCATCCGCCGAAGCGGCATCGACCTCTCCCCCTCGCCCGACCTCGCCCTGAAATTCGGCGACAAGCTGATGGTGGTGGGCGAGAAGGACGGCATCAAGGGAGTGGCACGCCTGCTGGGCAACGACACCAAGCAACTGTCCGACACCGACTTCTTCCCCATCGCCCTGGGCATCGTGCTGGGCGTGCTCTTCGGCAAGCTCAACATCTCCTTCTCGGACAGTCTGTCGTTCTCTCCGGGACTGACGGGAGGCATCCTGATGGTCGCCTTGTTCCTGAGCGCCATCGGAAAGACCGGCCCCATTCTGTGGTCCATGTCCGGCCCTGCCAACCAACTGCTGCGCCAGCTGGGACTGCTGCTCTTCCTTGCCGAAGTAGGGACATCGGCAGGACGGAATCTGATGGCCACGTTCCAGGAAAGCGGCTGGCTCTTGTTCGGCGTAGGCGCCGCCATCACGCTGGTGCCCATGCTGGTGGCAGTATGCGTAGGCCTGTTCGTGTTCAAGATAAACATTCTCGACCTGGCTGGCACCATCACCGGCGGCATGACCAGTACGCCCGGCCTTGCCGCCGCCGACTCCATGACGGACAGCAACATACCGAGCGTGGCCTATGCCACGGTATATCCCATTGCCATGGTGTTCCTCATTCTGATAATCCAGGTGATAGCCTCCGCAGTCTATTGACGCATGAAGACGTACAGCCGGACAGAAACCATCGCCCGCATGAACGCACTGGCCGGAGCCAATGTGCCCTTCCTCTTCATCGTAGACTACGCGCAAGAGCAGTCGCACATTGAGCCCCTCGACCGGATAGACCCCGCCACCTGCCTTTTCCAATTCCCGAAGGCAGGCAACACGGAGACAGCTGCAACAGCCCTTGCCAGAAGCACAGCCGCCCGATGCGCCGGCCCTATCCAGTGGGACATCACTCCCCCTTCCCCCGCCGCATACAGACATTCGTTCGACCTCGTGAAGCAAAACCTGCTGGCAGGCAACAGCTACCTGACGAACCTCACTTGCCGGGTACCCGTCACCACCAATCTGACACTGGAAGAAATATTCCTCCACTCCGAAGCCTTGTACAAACTGTGGCTGAAAGACCGGTTCGTCTGCTTCTCCCCCGAAATCTTTGTCCGCATAGAGAAGGGCAAGATAAAGTCCTTCCCCATGAAAGGCACCATCGACGCTACCCTGCCCGATGCGGAACAGCTCTTGATGCAGGACACCAAAGAGGCAGCCGAGCACGCCACCATCGTCGACCTGATACGCAACGACCTCAGCATGGTTTCGGAACACGTCGAAGTGACCTCCTACCGCTATATAGACCGCCTGCAAACCAATAAGGGCCCCATCCTCCAGACCAGCTCCGAGATATGCGGCACCCTGCCCGAAGACTACACCGCACACCTGGGCGACATCATCTTCCGCCTGCTTCCTGCCGGCTCCATCACCGGCGCCCCCAAGCCAAAACCGTAGAAATCATCGCCCAGGCCGAAGACTACCGCCGGGGCTTCTACACCGGCATCATGGGGCATTATGCCGACGGACAGCTGGACAGCGCTGTCATGATACGCTTCATCGAGCAGGAAAACGGCCAGCTCCACTTCAAGGCAGGAGGCGGCATCACCGCCAAAAGCCGGTGGGAAAGCGAATACAACGAAGTAATACAGAAAATATATGTGCCTATTTATTGAGACCATACGCATCGACCACGGAAGGGTCTGCAACCTTTCCCGCCACAACCGAAGGCTGAACGATACCCGCGCCCACTTCTGGCCGGAAAGCACACCGCTGCAACTGTCCGATTATCTGTCGTCTCCCGGCTGTGGAGCAGGCATCACCGGGGCGGGCATCGTCAAGGCACGCGTAGTGTATGGTGAAAAAGGTATTGAAGACCTCAGCTACTCCCCCTACGCCGTGCGGCACGTGCATTCGCTGGCACTGATGCAGGCCGATACCATCGACTACACCTACAAAAGCGCCGGACGCGAACCGCTGAACTGCCTCTTTGCCCTGCGCGGCGCATGCGACGACATTCTGATTGTGAAACAAGGCCTGCTGACAGACACCTCCATCGCCAACATCGCCCTTTCCGACGGTACCCACTGGTACACGCCGGCACATCCCCTGCTGAAAGGGACCAAACGGGCAGCCTTGCTGGAAGAAGGAATCTTGCAGGAAAAAGATATCAGACCGGAAGACTTGCCTTCATTCTCTACTGTCAGGCTGTTCAATGCATGATTGACTGGGGAGAACTGGAACTCCCCGTACGGAACATCATCCCGTAGAGCCTCTACTCGTGCATATCGTTGAGATGTATCTCCAAAGACTTCACCGATATATATATTTCGTACACCGATATGGCCAGCGAAATAATCAGCAATATCAGCGCCAAACCGAAGATATAGGCCGAAAGCAGATGGAGACGGATATAGACAAAGAACATGCTGACCACGCACAGCAGCAGGCTGCCGATGCCCGCCACCTGCATGGCACGCGTCAGGTAGAGCCGCTTCCTCAGGTTGGCAATCTGCGCCGCCTTCACCGAAGACGGGTTCTCCATGTACTGTTCCTTCAAGGTGCGCACCAGTTGGGCATAGGACAAGAAACGGTTGGTATAGGCCAGCATAATCAGCGATATGGCCGAAAACAGCAAGGCGGGGGTGGTTAAATCTATTTCCATAAGAATGATGCTTAATTATATCTATCCGTCCCGATAGCAGGACTTACCTCCGCAAAGATAAACGAAAGATTGAAACCACAGAAACAAGTTTCCTTTTTTCCATTTCCCAAAGATTTATCCTACTTTTGCAGTGACAATAAAAAAACTCCTTACCACCGTAACTTAACAAATACGACCATGCGATATACCGTTTCCGCTCCTGCCTCACTGCACGCAGCCATACAGCTCCCGGCATCCAAAAGTATCAGTAACCGGGCACTCATCCTCCACTCCCTTGCCCACGGCAATATCCTGCCCCGCAATCTGAGCGATTGTGACGACACCATAGTGATGACTCGCGCCCTCGACGGAAATCCCGGACATATAGATATCCTTGCCGCCGGCACCGCCATGCGTTTCCTCACCGCCTACCTCAGCGTAACTCCGGGCACCCGCATCATCACCGGTACACAACGCATGCAGCAACGCCCCATCCGCATACTGGTAGACGCCTTGCGCGAACTCGGTGCTCAGATTGAATACGTCGGGAACGAAGGTTTCCCCCCACTACGCATCACCGGCACAGCATTGAAAGGCGAAGAAATATCCCTTGCCGGAAATGTAAGTTCCCAATATATATCCGCCCTGCTGATGATTGGCGCCGTACTCCCCCAAGGATTACGCCTGCACCTAACGGGCGACATCATCTCCCGCCCTTACATCAACCTGACCCTGCAACTGATGCGCGACTTCGGTGCCCAAACCGACTGGGCCTCCAAAGATTGTATCACCGTCAGCCCCGGCGGATACACAGATACTCCTTTCACCGTGGAAAGCGATTGGAGCGCCGCCTCTTACTGGTATCAGATGATGGCAATAGAAGGAATTAAAAATGAAAAAATAAAAATGAAAGGGGGAGACAGAAGTAGCGCGAAAGAAAGTGAAGACAGCACGAAGGAAGAAGCGCATACGGCAGAAATCGAACTGCTCGGTCTCTTCGCCCACAGCTATCAAGCGACAGCCGCGGCGCGGAAGTCTTTGCCCGCCTCGGCGTCCATACCGAATATACAGACCGGGGAGTAAAACTGATCCATAAGGGTACTCCCGCCACCCGTCTCGACGAAGACATGGTGGACATCCCGGACCTGGCGCAGACCTTTGTCGTCACCTGCTGCCTGATGGACATCCCTTTCCGCTTCACTGGACTGCAAAGCCTCAAAATAAAGGAGACCGACCGTATCACCGCCCTCATTACGGAACTGCGTAAACTGGGTTACGTCGTGCGCTCCGAGCAAGACAGCATCTTGTTGTGGGATGGCGAACGCTGCCCGGCAGACGCTGACCCCGTCATCGCCACCTACGAAGACCACCGTATGGCCATGGCATTTGCCCCCGCCTGCCTTGTACTGCCCCAAATACGGATAAATGAACCACAGGTCGTTACCAAATCTTACCCTGCTTACTGGGAAGACTTGCAAAAGGCGGGATTTAAAGTCTGCCAAGATGCAATGCAATCTTAGAATAAAGCTTTTATTCTTAGAAATACAGCCTTTATTCTTAAGAATATAACCTTTATTCTTAGGAATAAAGGATACATTCTAAGATTAGGATGCATCCAAAGTAGTTTTATACTGCGTTCCAGGCAAGTAATGCCTGCGTCGGGTGGAAGTAATCTGCCTACCTGCAATCTGACTCATTATTTTGTCGTGTACAAAACAATGTGTATCTTTGTCCGTTCTATTAATGGAACATGTTTTTCAAGAAAAGGAAGCCCATGTGGATATTGATTATTAGCCTGATTGCCCTTGCCCTCGTGGCAGCCACAGCCGGAATTATACGCAACCGGAAACTGCAGAAGAAGATAGACCGCGGCGAACTGGACGCCATGCCCGAAGTGCAGGAAGTGGATGCCGAGTGCTGCGGACAGCATGAATCTGCGAACGTGACAGCCTGCTGGCAGCCGTCAGCAAGCAAATAGAATATTACGATGACGAAGAACTGGACAAATACATCGGCACCGCTCCCGATGCCTATACTCCCGAGCAGGAAGACGAGTTCCGCGACGTGTTCTACACCATGCAAGACACGGACGTAGCCGGATGGGTGCGCAGCCTGCAACTGCGTGGCATAGCCTTGCCGGATAACATCAAGGATGAAGTGTTCCTCATCATCGGCGAACGCGTCTCACCCCCCATTCCTAACACTCCACATCCAACTTTTAATTTTTAATTCTTAATTTTTAATTGAATAAATGGAGCTACTGCAATACACTTTTTTCCAACATGCCCTCATCGGCAGTCTGCTGGCAAGCATTGCTTGCGGGCTGATAGGCACGTACATCGTTACCCGGAGACTAGTGTTCATCAGCGGCGGATTGACGCATGCATCTTTTGGCGGTATCGGCTGGGATTGTATACCGGCATTTCCCCCATTCTGTCGGCAGCCTTGTTTGCAGTCTTGTCCGCTTTCGGTGTAGAGTGGCTCAGCAAACGGAAGGATATGCGGGAAGACTCTGCCATTGCCGTATTCTGGACATTGGGCATGGCACTGGGCATCATGTTCACTTTCCTCTCGCCGGGATTCGCCCCCGACTTGTCCGCCTATCTCTTCGGCAACATTCTCACGATTACCTGGAGCGACATCGCTCTATTGGGAGGGCTTGCCCTGCTGCTGATACTGTTTTTCGCGCTGTATCTCCATCCCATCATCTACGTAGCCTTCGACCGGGAGTTTGCTCGCTCGCAAGGTATTCCGGTGCAGGTATTCGAATATGTACTGATGATGTTCATTGCGCTGACCATCGTGGCATGCCTGCGCATGGTGGGCATCGTGCTGGTTATTTCACTGCTCACCGTTCCGCAGATGACCGCCAACTTGTTCTCGCACCGGTTCCACCGCATCATCTGGCTTTCCATCGGCATCGGTTACCTCAGTTGCCTGGGCGGCTGATGATTTCTTTCTACTTGAATGTCCCCTCGGTGCATCCATCATATTCTTTTCCATCATTATCTATGCCATTTGCAAGACAGGAAAAAAGTTTTTGGCTATATTTGCAACGCTAAATCAAAAGACACAATGGAAATCAAAATTCAGTCATTAGACCAGATTCACGAAGCCGCCCGCCAGTTCATCGCTGAAATGGGTGATAATACCGTCTTCGCTCTTTACGGAAAAATGGGGGCGGGCAAGACAACTTTCATCAAAGCCGTTTGCGAGGAGTTGGGCGTTTCCGACGTCATCACCTCCCCTACCTTCGCCATTGTCAATGAATACCGTTCCGACACTGCCGGCGAACTGATTTACCATTCGACTTCTACCGCATCAAGAAACTGGAAGAAGTGTATGACATGGGTTACGAAGATTACTTCTACAGCGGCGCCCTCTGCTTCATAGAATGGCCGGAGCTGGTAGAGGAACTCTTGCCGGGCAACACCATCAAGGTCACCATCGAAGAAGTGGAGAACGGAGAGCGGGAAGTCACGTTAGAGAGCTTTGAATAAGGCATGCTTTTCCCCCGCTTTAATTTTTAATTCTTAATTCTTATTTCTGATGAGCCAATACATCGTTCAAGGGATTTTCGCCGTCGCAGGCATCATCGCCTTGCTGGCAGCCATATTGGACTGGAACTGGTTCTTTACTGCCCGAAACACCCAGTTTATCGTACAAAATGTAGGGCGGCGACAAGCCCGCCTGTTCTACGGTGTATTGGGTGTCATTCTCATCGGCACGTCCATCTTCTTTTTTCTGAATACGCCACCGGTCACATAAAAACAAAAAATCGCGGATGAAGCCATGCCCATCCGCGATTTTCCTATACTTTTGATACAGACTATTCTTCGTCCAAAGATTCCGTATATTCCATCTCACCTTGTACGATGAAAAGGATTTCTTCCGGATCATAGTCACCCATCTCATCCTTATGGGCTTCCTTGACAATATAGTCCACGATTTTCCCCAAATCAATCTCGATGTACCCATCCGCATCCGGCTGTGCATCAAGGATGCCGCTCTCGGAATAGTACTCGTCAATCAAATCGAGAAAATAATAGAACTCGTCGTCAGAGAACTTCTCTTTCAACTCCTGCGGCAAATAATTCTTGATGTACTCGATGGTCTTTTCATCATCGACATCATTCTGCAAAAAATCGTCTTCCATTCCCATACTTACTATTGCTTAAAGGGTTAATGTTATTGACTATTTGACGATTTACTATTTACTATTTGGCGGCGCATGATGCCAAAAGGGTAAATCGTAAATAGTAAATCGTCAAATAGTACCTTATAATATCGCTTCTATCTTGGCCACGTAAGCAGATTTCGGAGCAGAACCTACCTGCTTGTCCACCAGCTCTCCATTCTTGAAGAACAAGACTGTAGGGATGTTGCGTATGCCATATTCGGCAGCCACATCACCGTTCTCATCCACGTCACATTTGCCAATAATCACCTTTCCTTCATATTCAGTAGCCAATTCATCGATGATTGGTCCCACCATCTTACAAGGGCCGCACCAAGGTGCCCAGAAATCCATAACGACCGGCTTTCCCTCTGCTAGGATTTCTTGAAAATTGCTGTCTGTAATTTCTAAAGCCATTTCTTTTAATATTAAATGTCAACTATAATTATTAATTTACTGTCAATTGCGTTTTATCAACCTTCGCTTTCGAAGCAAAGATAGTGCAAACCGAATGCAAAACAAAATGAACTTGTTCATTTTTTATGCCGAGGTGCAGCCTATCTTCGTTTTCCAACAAAGATAACTAATTAATCCTGAACTCAAGGTCTGGACGCTCTTTTAAATAAGTAATCAGTTCACGCCCCACGGAAAGCTTCACGGGACGGGAAATCAAATCGACCGTCATCTTGCTATCCTCATCTCTGACTTTGAAATAAAGCTCCGTACTGCCCGGACGTTCCTTGGTCAGTTCTGCCAGTTCAGTTATCAAAGCCTTGTTCAGCACACTCAGCGGAATGAGAATGGTTATCTTCTCAATCAGTTTCTCCTTGACGTCAGGCAACAGTTCCATGGAGGTTATCTTCAGCTCCAACTCATCCTGCCGCCATTGCTTGGGCTGGCAACGGGCTTTGATGAACAAGAAGGTACGTTCACCCAGATACCCTGATAGGTCACCCAATCATTTCCGAAGAAAGGAAGCTCTGCCGAACCGGAATAGTCTTCAATCTTGGCTATGCCGTAAGGATTTCCATTTTTACTGATACCGCGACGCACGGCGGTCACGATGCCACCCATTGTTATTTCGCGTCCCACAAGTGCCGTCTTATCTTCCAGCTCTGCCATGTGAGTGTTGCAAACATGCTCCAGAACTACGGAATACTCATCCAACGGGTGTGCGGACAGATAGATACCTACCAAATCGCGCTCCCGGTTCAAACGGTCGAGGTCGCTCCAACGTTCCGCTACCGGTATTTCCGGAGTGGCGATATCCACCACATTCTCACCGCCGAACAAGGAGTTTGCAGCCGCAGCCTGGTCGGCCTGGTAACGGTTACCATACCGCACCAAGGTTTCGAGGAAGACCTCGTTCTTGGAATTTACGGCAAAATACTGCTCTCGCTTCAGCTCCGGGAAGCTGTCGAACCCGCCCGCCAAAGCAAGACATTCCAGATTCTTCTTGTTGCAGGCTGTCAGATTGACACGCTGCACAAAATCAAATATACCCTTGAAAGGACCATTCTTCTCGCGTTCCTCCATGATGCTCTGCACAGCACCCTCGCCTACCCCTTTCACCGCGCCAAGACCAAAACGGATATTGCCTTCCTTGTTCACGGTGAACTTCAGGTTACTTTCATTCACATCCGGCCCCAATGTATTGATGCCCATTGCCTTGCATTCATCCATCAGTTTGGTTATATCGGTAATATTCGCCAAACTTCGGCTCATGACCGCCGCCATGTATTCGGCCGGATAGTTGGCCTTGAGGAAAGCCGTCTGATAGGCCACCCACGAATAGCAAGTGGCATGTGACTTGTTGAAGGCATAGGACGCAAACTTTTCCCAGTCGGCCCAGATTTTCTCAAGCACTTTCGGGTCGTGGCCGTTCTTTTGTCCACCCGAAATGAATTTCGGCTTCATGTGGTCCAGCTTGTCACGCAGTTTCTTACCCATCGCCTTACGTAAGGCATCGGACTCACCACGGGTGAAGTCTGCCAGCAAACGCGACAGAAGCATGACCTGCTCCTGGTAGACCGTAATGCCGTAGGTATCCTTCAGATACTTCTCCATGATGGGGATGTCATACTCGATGGGCTTGCGTCCCCACTTACGGTCGATGAAGTCGGGGATATAATCCATAGGTCCCGGACGGTAGAGGGCGTTCATGGCAATCAAGTCCTCGAAAGTGCTCGGTTGCAACTCACGCAGATATTTCTGCATACCGGCCGATTCAAACTGGAACGTACCGATGGTGCGGCCGTCGCAATAGAGTTTATAGGTAGCAGGGTCGGAAATGGATATCTTGTCGATGTCGAGTTCCAAACCGCGGTGCAGACGTACATTGGCAACGGCTTCCTTAATGATGGACAAGGTTTTCAGTCCGAGGAAGTCCATCTTGATAAGTCCCGTATCTTCGATGACGGAACCTTCGTATTGGGTAACGAGCATCTTCTCGCCCGTCTCCTTATCATCCGCCGTGCTGACGGGTACCCAATCCGTGATGTCGTCACGGCAAATAATAGTACCGCAGGCATGCACACCCGTACCGCGTACATTACCTTCCAGCATCTTGGCATATTTCATCGTATCGCGCACCAGGGGATCGGGCGAAGCCTCCGCAGCCTGCAATTCGGGCACGTAGGCAATGGCATTGGGCAGGTTGAGTTTCTTGTCGGGAATCTTATCCGGCACGAGCTTGCACAGACGGTCCGATTCGCTCAAAGGCAGTTTCTGCACGCGCGCCACGTCCTTGATGGCCATCTTGGTCGCCATCGTGCCATATGTAATGATGTGCGCCACCTTCTCTTGCCCGTACTTCTCCGTCACCCAGCGGAGCACTTCTCCACGCCCGTCATCATCGAAGTCCACATCGATATCAGGCAAAGAGATACGGTCGGGATTCAAGAAACGCTCGAACAGAAGGTCGTATTGAATCGGGTCTATTTTCGTGATGCCCAAGCAATAGGCCACCGCCGAGCCGGCAGCCGAACCACGTCCCGGTCCTACCGAAACGCCCAGCTGTGTGCGGGCGGCATTGATAAAGTCCTGCACAATCAAGAAGTATCCCGGGAAACCCATCGTCTTCATGATGTACAGCTCAAAGACCAGACGTTCCTTCACCTCGTCGGACAAGGGATCACCGTACAGTTTTTTAGCACCGTCGAATGCCAATTTTGCCAGATAGTCGGCTTCCAGCTTGATACGGTACAGCTTGTCGTAGCCCCCCAGACGCTTTATCTTGGCATTGGCGGCATCCTCATCCAGCACCACCTTGCCGTTTTCATCCTGGGTAAACTCATCAAATAAGTCCTTTTCGGTATATTTCTGCCGATAGCCCTCTTCCGTTCCGAAATCTTCCGGAATAGCAAACGTAGGCATAATAGGAGCGTGGTCGATGGAATAATATTCCACCTTGTCCAAAATCTCCAAGGTATTGGACAAGGCTTCGGGAACATCCTCAAACAAGGCGTTCATCTCAGCCTTTGTCTTCATCCATTCCTGCTTGGTATAAAGCATTCGGGTAGGGTCATCCAGATCTTTACCCGTGCTCAGACAAATCAGGCGGTCGTGCGCTTCTGCATTCTCTTCATCCACAAAGTGGACGTCATTGGAGCAGATAACCTTAATGTCATATTTCCGGGCAAGCTCCAGCAACTTGGCATTCGCCTTCTGCTGAAGCGGATAGGCTTCGTGGTTGGCACGGGGAACAGTGGCTTTATGGCGCTGAAGCTCCAGATAGTAATCATCGCCAAACAGATTCTTATACCAGCGTACAGCTTCTTCTGCCTCTTCCAGCTGGTCATTGATAATCTTCTTAGGAACCTCGCCACCGATACAAGCCGAGCAGACAATCAGCCCTCATGGTACTTTTCCAGTTCACTGCGGTCTGTACGCGGACGCATATAGTATCCCCTTGTCCAGGCATGCGATACAAGTTTTATCAGATTGTGATACCCCTTCTCATTCTTTGCCAGCACAATCAGGTGATAGCCACTCTGGTCCGGCTTCCCCTCCTTCTTATCCATGGTTCGGCGGGCCACATACATTTCACAGCCTACAATCGGCTTGAACAGCTTGCTTTCCGCTTCTGCCATCTTGGCACGACAATCGGCAATCTCCGCTTCCTTGTCTTCACACTCTATCTCACCGCTTTCAATACCGGCAATCCTTTTCTTGAGGTCCTTTATCTCCCCCTTTGGCCCGCTGTTCTTCTTGTTGACATAGTTGGTGAACTCCTTGATACCGAACATATTTCCATGGTCGGTCACGGCAATGCCTTTCATACCATCCTTCATGGCCTTGTCAACCAGCCTGCTGACACTTGCCTGACCATCCAGAAGAGAGTATTGGGTATGGACATGTAAATGAACAAAATCTTGCATATATATCCTTTCTATTGAGAGCCTAAAATTACAACCTCTATCACAGCTAACAAAAATATTTCCCAAAAAGTTATCAACATGCACATTTCTCTCTCCAAATCCTTGTTAGATTTTCAAAATAAGCCTATTTTTGCAGATAATTTCTATCTAAATTAGCAAATACGATATACATGGGTCGATTAAAAAGATTAAAAAAGATACGCATACACCGTGAAGGAACACATACATTGGCAGGCAGCCTGGCTCTGATTCTGGCTGTCAACACTGCCTTTACTTCGGATTGGAATGCAAAGTTCCTTTTTACGTAGTAGCGGTCATCAGCCTCATAGTATATGGCATACTCGTGAACTTCTTCCGCTGCCCCATCCGTTTGTTCGGACAAGAAACGGAGAAAGTCGTGGTAGCTCCTGCCGACGGTAAAATCGTAGTGGTGGAAGAAGTGGAGGAAAACGAATACTTTCACGACCGCCGTATCATGGTATCTATATTCATGAGTCTGGTCAATGTACACGCCAACTGGTATCCGGTAGACGGTACGGTAAAGAAGGTGTGGCACCAAAACGGAAAGTTCATGAAAGCCTGGCTGCCCAAAGCCAGCACCGACAACGAGCGTTCCACCGTAGTAATAGAAACTCCGGAAGGCGTGGAGATTATGGCACGACAGATAGCCGGAGCCATGGCGCGCCGCATCGTGACCTATGCCGAACCGGGCGAGGAATGCTACATCGACGAACATATGGGTTTCATCAAATTCGGCTCCCGCGTGGATGTCTTTCTGCCGTTGGGCACCGAGGTATTCGTCAAACTAGGACAACTGACTACCGGCAATCAGACTGTGATAGCCAAACTTAAATAATAAAAGAACAACAATGGCAAACTGCATTACCCGCCATATTCCAAATACTCTGACCTGCCTGAACCTATTCTCCGGGTGTATTGCTTGTGTCATGGCATTCGAAGCCAGATATGAATGGGCACTCGCTTTCATTATCTTCAGTGCCGTATTCGATTTCTTCGATGGCATGATGGCACGTGCACTGGACGCACACTCCATTATCGGCAAGGATTTGGATTCTCTGGCAGATGATGTCAGTTTCGGAGTGGCCCCTTCCCTAATTGTATTTTCCTTGTTCAAGGAAATGGACTATTCGGGCGCAATGGAAAGCCTGGCCGGCGTTTTCCCCTATCTCGCATTTCTTTTGTCCGTATTCTCTGCACTGCGACTTGCCAAGTTCAACAACGATACGCGCCAGACGAGCTCTTTCGTAGGACTTCCCGTCCCGGCAAACGCCTTGTTCTGGGCTTCATTGGTGACGGGCGCTCACGACTGGCTGGTGAGCGGCAGCTTCCATCCGGTTTATCTGTTGCTGCTGGTCTGCCTTTTCTCATGGCTGCTTGTATCGGAGATTCCAATGTTCTCACTCAAATTCAAGAATCTGTCATGGAAAGACAATAAAACAAGCTTCATTTTCCTGCTTGTCTGCATTCCGTTCCTCATCTTCTTGGGAATCTGCAGCTTTTCTGCAATCATTGTCTGGTATATACTGCTTTCGCTTATTACAAGGAAAAGTAAATAAACAAATCTTTGGCACGGTTGTTGTATTGAAGTTCGCAGAAAACGAACACATAAAAAGACATTAGCCCATGTTTCATATTTTAGGATTTTTATTCATCATCATAATTGCCATTCTGCTCATTGGCCTCAGCATTATCGGTACTGTCATCCGGAACATATTCGGATTGGGCGGACGCCGTACTTCCTCCAACTCCGGTCCCTACCAAAAAGGAAATGGTAACTACCAGCCGGGAGGGTATTCCTACAATGATAATAGACAGTCGTCTGAGGAGGCACAAACTGAAGAAGGTGAAATACGTCCCCGCCACAAGAAACTGTTCTCCAAAGACGAGGGAGAGTATGTGGATTTTGAAGAAATCAAAGAGTAGAGATTAGGGATAAAGGATTAGAGATTATTTGCGCTTGGCGGCAAAGAACTCTTTCATCAGGGCGGCACATTCATCTGCCAGAATTCCTTTTACTACTTGTGTTTTGGGATGCAATGCCTGCGAGGCATAGCGCTGATACCCTCTTTTCTCATCTTCGGCGCCAAACACCAGACGCCCCATTTGTGCCCAGGCAATGGCACCGGCACACATCACGCAGGGTTCCACTGTGACATAGAGAGTACATTCATTCAGATATTTGCCTCCAAGGGATGCAGCGGCAGCGGTAATGGCTTGCATCTCGGCATGGGCGGTGACATCCGTCAAAGTCTCCGTCAAATTATGGGCACGGGCTATGATACGGTCCTTGCACACCACAACTGCACCTACGGGAACTTCTCCCCGTTCACCGGCCTTATGAGCTTCCAAAAGCGCCTGCTTCATATAATAGCTATCGTCCAACGCCACCCCTTTAATTTTAATTTTCACCTCCTCATGTCGTGCTCACCGAATAAAGTAGGATAATCTTCTTCCATATTCTTATGGATAAACATGAGAATAGTCTCCCGCAGCCAACGCGACTTGTTCGTTATCTTGTATTTCTCCAGATAACGGTCCACAATCCGCTGCTCTTCCTCGCTCATCAGGCATACCATGCGCTGCTCGCGTTTCGGTTCTTCGGGCGTTGCTTTCGCACACGTTTTATCTCTCTTTCTCATATTTCCTGCAAAATTACTTTTACTTCTGTAAAAACAAAACGAACCTACGTAATTTTTATATCGGAAACACTTAAATAGCACTGAAATATTTTTTTGACCGGTAAACTTAAAGTATTTCTTAAAAACATTTTAATTTAGTAATTAAAAACGTATTTTTGGAGAGTTCTAAATTTAAAAGGTATGAAATATGTAAATTATCTTAGTTTCTTTCTACTCACATTGTTCAGTATAAGTTTTATCTCATGTAGTGACGATGACGATAATAAACTTAATACCGGCATAACCAATCAGAGTTGGACAGAGGGAAAATCCCTGGAGATCAGCCAGGATAATGAGTTGTCTGTAAGCTTCAATGCTGCAGCCAAATGGGTAGCTTCCGTCACCTCAGGAGCGGATTGGTGCAAACTGAATACGACCTCGGGTACAAAAGGACAAAGCACCTTGAAATTATCTGTAAGTACAAGTTCCACCACCGACCGGACAGCCAGAATTTCCATTAATATAGACGGCTATTCTCCTGCAAGTTTTGAAGTTACACAAAAGGGGACCAGTGCTCCCCAAACCACTGAAGATATGGAAATTAATGCAAAAGTTGATGAATATCTGAGGGAAATGTATCTCTGGAACGATGAATACAAGACATTAAAACCTGACTTCACAAAAAATTATGAAGCTTTCTTTTATGACGCCTTGGGTAGTCTGACTACAAATACATTGGATAAGAAAACATATGTCGGTAGCGACGGCAAGACATATTATAATCTTTTCTCTTATATCCAGCTATTGCCCAATATTAGTTCAACCCGTACCACCAAAATTGTAAACAAGGAACTGGCATATAGTTTCGGTATCACCGGTATAACCCCCATAAGCATTGGCACACAAGCAGAAAATACCATTTATTTCTGTCTCCAAGGCGTATATCCCGATTCACCGGCCTCCGAAGCTGGACTCAAACGAGGAGCAATGATAAGCCTGATAAATGGAAAGAAGATAAATAATAACAATATTAATAACTTCTATTACGACATATTGTTACCGGATGCAACTATCAACTATACTTTGACAGAAGATGTCGTAGAAGGAGGCACCATTACCGGGCAAAAGGAATACACCATAACTTCCAAAGCCACATACAACAACCCCGTCATCTTCAGTAATGTCAAGGAAGACATAGAAGGACATAGAATCGGTTACCTCGTTTATTCTGGGTTCGAGGCAAGCTTTGACCAAGAATTATTCAATGTTTTCAAAGATTTTAAGAACAAGAACGTCACAGATTTGATTCTGGACTTGCGGTACAATGGTGGTGGCATACCATGTCAGCTAATCTGATAGCGACTTGTATTGCCGGTACTGCTTCTCAAGGTAAAGTATTCAGCAGTTTACGATACAATGATGAAAGAATGGCAAAACTCAATAACAAACGGGAAGATGAATTATTTGCATACTCCAGTTACCCCAACTTGGGTACTTCCTTATCAGCCGGAAGCCTCAATCTTCCCCGCGTCTACTGCCTTGTCGGAAATGGAACGGCCTCTGCCAGTGAACTCGTCATTAATTCCTTAGAAGGAATAGATTTGGACGTAATACTTATAGGTGAAAAGACCACTGGTAAGAACGTAGGTATGGAATATGAGGAGTACACTGTCCGAAATAACACATATCGTGTTGTTCCTATCACCTTCCAAAGCTATAACGCCAAAGGATTCGGGGAGTATGAAAAAGGATTTGAACCCGATATATTGATGGACGAAACCAATCCTTATAACGAACAAGGTGTATTCTATATTCATAAAGATTATGGAAACAATGAAGAACCTCTGTATGCCAAGGCCATTGAACTGATTACCGGTACAAATCCAGCCCCCCAAACGCGCAGTGCAGTGGTCAATACATTGGATGGTAAAACTTATAAGTTGCCCGCTATCTTCCGTCCTGGACACGACGGCATGCTGATGCCTGCCAGACACGCAGAATAATGAGTGCACACAATATTCTTGGAAAAGCCGGTGAAGACGCCGCTGCCAAATACTTGGAACAGAACGGTTACACCATACGTGACCGTAACTGGCGGAAGAATCACCTTGAGCTGGATATTGTAGCCGACAAAGATAAGGAACTGATTATTGTGGAAGTGAAAACCCGTAGCAATACGGATTACATTGAGCGCAGGATGCCGTGAACTGGCAGAAAATACGACGTATTGTCGTAGCGGCCGATGCCTATATCAAGCACTTCTGCTTGGATGCACCCGTCCGCTTCGACATCATAACGGCTGTAGGCGAACCGGGTGCATTCAGGATAGAGCATCTCAAAGAAGCCTTCTATCCGCCGATGTTCTGAGAGTTGAAAATTGACAAGCAAGAGTTATTTCAATCGTAAATTGTAAACCGTAAAACCGTAAATACCATCATGGACATCGAAACCGCCCGCGAATATTGCCTCAGCAAAAAAGCCGTCACGGAATGCTTTCCGTTTGACGAATACTCGCTCGTGATGAAAGTCATGAATAAAATGTTTGCACTTATCGACCTGGAAAGCGCCAACAAGATTTGTCTGAAATGCGACCCCGAATATGCACTCGAACTGCGGGAGCACTATGTTGCCATCGAAGGTGCCTATCACTTCAACAAAAAGTACTGGAACCAGGTGTTCCTTGACGGTGACGTCGACGACAAACTGTTGAAGCAACTGATAGACCACTCCGTGGAAGAAGTATTGAAGAAGTTCACCAAAAAAATGCGTACCGAATATGAAGCCCTGCCCTGACACATTCCCGTTCCCGCTGGTGGCATTGGACGAGACGGCATCGACCAACCAATACCTCAGCCAGCTTTGCAACCAGTTGCAAGAATCCGTTGCCGAACTAACAACCGTGACTGCCGAGTTCCAAACTGCCGGTAAAGGCCAGCGCGGCAATACCTGGGAAGCTGAAGAAGGCAAGAACCTGCTTTTCAGCTTTGTACTCTACCCTTCTTTTCTGGAAGCCCGCCGGCAGTTCATCCTTTCACAAATCGTTTCCCTCGCCATTAAGGAAGAGCTGAGCAGATGGTCTGATGAAATCACCATCAAATGGCCGAACGACATTTATTGGAAAGACAAGAAAATCTGCGGCATACTGATAGAGAACGACCTTTCCGGACATCATATCAGGCGCAGCATTGCCGGAATCGGTATCAACATCAACCAGGAAGTCTTCAACAGTGATGCTCCCAACCCCGTCTCACTGAAACAAATCACCGGAAGGAGCACGACCGTTATGAAATCCTTGCCCATATCCTAAGACGTGTACAAATCTACTACAACAGCCTCCAAATGGAGGACTTCGCCGTCTACTCCGACGAGATATCCACACGGTATGCCCGCTCCCTTTTCCGTCGCCGGGGATTGCACCCTTATGAAGATGCCAACGGCAAGTTCCTTGCCCGGTTGCTGCGTGTAGAGCAAGACGGACGGTTCGTGCTGGAGGATGAAGGAGGAAGTGAGCGGGAATATCTGTTCAAGGAAGTGCAATACATTCTGTAAGAAATGCACAACCCGTGCCATCGCATTGGCAAAGTTGTGCCACCATACTGGCACAGCCTTGCCATCGTACTGGCACGACTGTGCCAATACGATGGCACAAACATAAGTCCATAGTAGTGTACTACTGCCCTACTTCAAACTTTACTTCAGTTCCTTTCAGAAGGGGGGAAGCAAACTTTACTTTAACCGGTCCCTCTCCTCCGGTAGTCTGTATATAGGCCAGCAAACGCCCGTGGTATACGCGGTGACGGTTATCGGTATAATCACTCATGTCACTGTTGTCAGAGCCTTCGAGCCCAAGCAGACGCGCCGCTCCTTCAACTGTACACGTAATTTCATTGTCGCCAAGTTTCACAACAGTACCTTCTTCGTCAACCACCTCTACGGTTATGTGCGCAGTGGCGCGGTCGCCGGACAAAATAGTGCGATCCGCCGTGGCACGGATGGCATAAGGACGTCCGGATGTCCGGATGGAATAGCTCGACAAGGCATTTCCTTCCTTATCGCAGCCCTCAGCACGAAGCTCACCAGCCCGGAAAGGAATATCCCAGTAGATGATGCCGGTCTTTTCATCATAAGGTTTCATCTCGCCTACCACCCTGCCGTTGAGCAACAAACGCGCCTGCGGAGCATTGGTATAACACACCACACGTATGTTCTGCCCCTCGTCATAGTTCCAGATGTCCCATGCATCAGGCGAAAGGAATACATGCTCGGGATGCTTGGGATGGACATATACCGGATATGTTCCTGCATACGTGACCGGATTCTCGCACCACAACGAAGCCCGGAAATGTCCGCGTGGCTTGGGGAAACTTCCGAAATCGAGCAAACCCGTGTACAAACCGCGGGACGGCCATCTGCCCGATTCACCCAGATAATCCGTACCGGTCCAGATAAACTGCCCGAAGATGAAATCCTTGTCGCGGACGGCATACCAGGCATCAAGCCCCGAACCCGTCTCGCTTCCATAGATAATGCGGTCCGGATAAGTGGCATGGTCTTGGTCGTAGCGGTTTTCCGTATAGTTATACCCCACCACATCCACAGCATCGGGATACTCCGTCTCGTTCGACATCACGACACCCGCCAAAGCTCCGGTCACGGGACGGGAAGTGTCCACGGCACGTACACAGGCAGCCAGACGCTTTGCTATGGTTCCGATGCGCATGGCATCGGGAGCATCCGGCTTATAGCCCCCGAACATAGGCTGGTTGATTTTAGCTCCATCAAGAACGGGATGCGAATAAGGGTCGTTCGGATAATCCACTTCATTGCCGATACTCCACAAGAAAATACAGGTATGATTGCGGTCACGACGTACCATATCGGTTACGTCCCGTTCTATCCACTCCTCGAAGAAGTCGAAAGTACCGTCATAACTCGGAGTACCCACATTCCAGCCTTGTACCCATTTGCGTTTCGGAAACTCCCATTCGTCAGAGACTTCATCCATTACAAGAAATCCCAGGCGGTCACACAGTTCATAAAGGAACGGGGGCTTGTGGGTTATGGCTCATGCGGATGGCATTTACGCCAATCCCTTTCAAGTTATTCAGGCGGCGTTCCCATACCTCCGGCGGCACTACTGCACCCAGCACTCCTGCATCATGATGCAGGCATACACCTTTTACCTTCATCCAGTTGCCGTTGAGGGCAAAACCTTTGTTGGCATCAATTCCAGCGTACGCAGTCCCACTTTGGTCTCACTGCCGTCAATGCGTTTGCCATTGGCAAGCAATTCGGTTTTCAATGTATACAGATACGGATTATCCAGATTCCAACGATGGGGTTTGGACACTTTCAAGTCAAGACTTTGCTTGGCAATGCCCTCTTTTCCATCGGCAACACGCACACGGCGTTGTGCCACCTTCTTTCCGGCAGTATCGTACAGTGAAGCCTTCAGTTCCAGTTTGTCGGAAGTTGCCTTGTGCTTCTCCACCTCTACATCGACCGCAACGACGGCTTGCTTGTCTGTCAGCGAAGCGGCATGCCAGCCCACACCCCATTGCGCAATATGTGTATCGGGAGCAGCCACCAGCCATACATCGCGATAGATGCCCGACCCCGTATACCAACGTGAATCGGCATAACGGCTATGGTCTACACGGACAGCCAACACATTGTCGCCTTCCTTCAGGTAAGGGGTCATGTCGTAAAGAAACGATACATAGCCGTTGGGGCGCCTGCCAAGCAGATGCCCGTTCAGGTAAACCTCGCTCCGGTTATATACCCCTTCGAAATAGATATAATGACGTGTTGCGTTGTCTTCAACCCTGAAGTGTTTGCGATACCAGCCTATCCCACCCGGCAGGTACCCGGTGCAACTGGCCAGTGTGGGCGACAATTGCCCCTCTATGGACCAATCGTGTGGCAAAGAAAGCTTCCGCCATTCGCTGTCGTCATAGTCAGTCCGGACAATAGCCGAGTCGTCCGTCAGCCGGAACAGCCATCCGTCATTGAATTTTGCGGCATCGCCAAATGCCACCTGCGCCTTTATCGGAGCAACGGCCAGCATTGCCAGCAAGAAGACAAGAGCAGTCCTGTTATTCTTAAAATACATTTTCATATAGATTTTCTTTGAAGTTAAACTAATTCCTTACTTCAGGCTATACACCACGGTTGTCACACTCTTGGCTTCCAGAATCACCTGCTTGCCTGCCGCCACCGTTCCTTCCACCAGATTCTTGCTACCGGTAGTTGTATAAGTAGCTATTGACTTCGCTTCATTGCTCCATCCCACATGCGTTTCACCTAAGCGAACCGCCTTATCAGACATGTTTGTATAGACGGCCACTACCTTATCCCCCTCGGGAGAAAGCCAGGCGGAACCGAAAAAAGTACGCGATTCGTTCAAGTCGAGGGCAATACGGCGGTATCCCGGACGGATAAAGCGACTGTAATTGCCCAGTACCCAAAGAGTGGCAGTAGCCTGATAGCTTCCCTCCTGCTCTATATCACCATACTCGCCACCGGCAGGTACCAGCGAAATCAAGAGAAAACGGTTCTTATGCCCCCAACGGGAAACATCCATCGATGTCCAGTAACTCCAGGAAGACACTCCAGCCACAGTGAGGTCATTGTGGATGACCTTCGACATGTAGAAAGCGATATCCATCTCAGAAGCCTGCTCGTAGCCCACAAATTCGGAACTGCTGTAATTATCGCCCAGCATACTCCATTCACTCTGCCAAACATCCAGATTATACTGACCGGCAGCCTGGGCCACTTGCTTGCGCACGTTGCGCATACCGTCCCATGTGCCGTCAGTCCAATAGCTGTGTCCGCAAATGAGATTCTTCACGTGTGCCAAGTCACCCACGTAGCGGAAGAGCCGGGTGTAAAGAAAGCTGAGAATATATTACTGCGGTTGGCATCGCCTTTCACTTTATACAGATACTCCCAATCACCGGATTCGCCCAAGAGAATGTCTGTGGAAAGCCCCCGGTCATCCAACGACATATCCAACTCGCGTGCCAGTGCAGCCACTTCGTCATTGGTCCAGCCACTGCCCTCCTGACCGCTGTCCCAGTTGTACTGCGGCTCGTTGACGGGCGAAATATGGCTTATGTGATAGCCTTCACCGGTATAACGGGCCGCTACATCGGCCATATATCCTGCAAAGTCACCATAATGTTCCGGTTTCAGATTGGAAAGTCCCCCTCTGGCGGAAAATCCTTTTCCATTATAGGTGTACTGCACGGGAGGTGTATTGCTGAAAAGAACGAAATTGTTACATCCCAGCTCCTTGGCACGGTCCATGAAGTAACGTTGTCCCTCGCAACGGGTCCAGTCGTACGTCAAGTCATCCGTAAGATAGGATTCCGCACGACGGGATTTATCCTCGATGCCGCTGGCTTCACCTTGCGCGGCACTGCCGCCACCAAGATTCACCCGCCATTGGGAAAGGCCGATTCCTTTCGGCTTGCCGCCCACAATCTCTGAAGAAAAAAGCAGTTCCGTAATCCCCGCACGGTGCGAAGTCCATGACTTGCCCACAAAGGCAGGCGACCAACAGTCCGAAGCGCCGAAGCCGGCTATTGTCTGGAAAGTCTGTCCGGCATCGATGCTCACCAGTTTCTCTACGCTGTTCGTAATGTCCGGCCCCTCAGGAGTGTCTGGAGTATCCGGCGTAACGGGAGAATCGTCGCTGCAAGCCATTGCGGCAAGCAGTGCCGGAAGAATAAAAATGTGTCTCAAATTCATGATATTGTTTCGGATTAAAAAAACTGCCGCGGATAATCCATTGCAAACTATCCGCGACAGAATATAAAGACCTATTGAATAATCAGTTCCTGCAACAATCTGTTTTCATCAGAATGTGTTTAATTCCAGCCCGGATTCTGGGTAATGGAACCGTTGGACATCGTGATTTCGTACAAAGGAATGGGGAACACCATGTCGCGGTTCTCGTTGAAAGTGATGCCTTTGTCACTTGCTTCACCTTGATTTCCCACTCAAGAGCGTCACGGGTTGCCTCTTCTGTGTTCCACTTCACAAAGGAGCCGTTCGGTCCCAGGATATTGCTAATCATCTTTTTACCATTTGTATCAGTCCAGCGGCGGATATCATACAGACGGTTCTGCTCGAAAGCCAATTCCAAACGGCGTTCCTGGCGAATGGCACTTTGCAATGCCTTTCCACTTGCCGTAACGTCATCCAACTTGGCACGTCTGCGCACCTGATTGAGAGCATCGCGGCAGAAGCGTCATCACCCAGTTCATTGCAAGCCTCAGCATACATTAAAAGTACATCGGCATAACGCAGAATACGATGATTCAAAGGACTCTTGTCCGTAGCGTAAGCCGTCGCATCGCCTTGGGCACGGTATTTCATCGGCAGGAAATACTTGCGGATGATACGTGCGACTTATGGTCAGCGGGATTGATAATATAGCAATTGGGATCCCAACCATATTTATCAAGATATTCCTGATACTTATTCAACGCTTTGCTTGCGTCAATGAAATCCTCGAATTGGTCTTCGCCGGCAATTTCTGTACAGCCCGACTTGATTATTGTCCATTTCAAACGTTCCGTATCACCGGCATCAATATAAGCCTGTTCCAAATTTGCCGTAGGCTGACACCAGCTCCAACCATCACCAGGACCGTTACGGGCACCGGTTACCGTAGCAAGCGCTCCCCCTAAGCCCAAAGTGGATGATATTCATACTGGATTTCCAGAAGGCTCTCCGCACTGTTGTCATAGTCGACATTCCATACCTGCCCGAAATCGGGAAGCAATTGGTATTCGCCTTCATCTATCACAGTCTTCAACACATCATGGGCAGCCTGCCATTTCTCCTGATAGAGGTACACTTTACCCAATAATCCTAAAGCGGCGCCACGGGTAGCATGCCCTACTTGCGCAGTACTGCGTTGCGGCAGTATTTCGGCAGCTGCCATCAGGTCATCCTCTATGAATTTGTACACGGCTTCTGCGTAGCACGTTCTGTTCCCTCCACTTCTTCCGGCATTTGGAAACTGGTCATCAAGGGCACCCCGCCAAAATTTCTCACCAGTTCGAAGTAATAGTAGCCACGCAGGAAACGGGCTTCTGCCACCAGACGGTCTCTGGTTTCTGTCTCTTGGGTTTCGAGAGCCGCAATGCGATCTATGGCTATGTTACAACGTAAAATACCTTTGTAACGGTACTGCCAAAAATTGGAGATAGGGCCATTGCTGGCACCGTTTCCCTGATAATGCGCCAATGAGATATAATCACTCTGAGACTGAGAGGTATTCCCCATCCAGCATCATCTCCACACATTTCGGAAAGTAACCACACGGTGTTGATTTGCCACCATCCTCCATATGTCATGGCCTGATAACAGCTCGTGACTGCGGATTCACACTCTTCTATGGACTTATAATAAGTGTCCACGTTCAATTGCCCGCGTACGTCTTCCGTCAGGAAGTCCTCGCAAGAGGTAAACACCAGCGAAGCAATCAGAACTACTATTGTAAATATTCGTTTCATGGATAATCAAGAATTAAAATTTGAAGTCAATGCCAAACAAGAATGTTCTCGGATTAGGATAAGCCACGTTGTCAATACCGGTATTGATGGCACTGCCAGAGCTGTCGGTAGTACCGTCAACCATCGGGCGTTCGGGGTCCATTCCCGAATAACCGGTAATGGTAAACGGATTCTGTGCAGAGAAGGAAAGACGCAAGTCAGCACCTCCAACCCATTTCTTAGGAAGCGTATAGCCTATCTGCAACAGCTTGCAACGCAAGTAGGAACCATCTTCCACATAGAAACTGGAAACGCGGCTATAGTTCAGGTTCAAGTCATTGCTCGACAAACGGGGAATATCATTGCCGGTACCCTCGCCATGCCATGCTTTCTCCAGTGTACCTGCCCAGACATTCTGTCCACCTGAACCGGAGTACCGTCCTTTGGTGACATTGTAAATATCATTACCGAACGTACCATAGAAATTGGCTACAAAATCAATGTTCTTATAACGCATACCAATATTCAGACCCATCATTAAATCAGGATAAGGATTACCGATATAATCTTTGTCATTGGCATCGAGCACTCCGTTATGGTCCCGGTCCTTGAAGCGGATGTCTCCCGGTTTTGCATTGGGCTGAATCAGTGTTCCGTGTTCGTCAGTGTGCGCATACACCTCTTCCCAATTCTGGAACAAGCCATCGGCACGTAACCGTAGAAACGGAGATAAAACCAACCATCTTCGTTACGGATAATCTGGTCGCTATTGAATCCACCGACATTGATAGGACCGTCGCCCGAGAACTTGATGGCCTTGTTGCGCACGGCAGAAAGGTTCAGACCAAGATCGTAAGAGAAATCCTTGCCGATTTCATCGCGCCAGGTAAGTCCCACTTCCCAACCGCGGGCCTGCATACTACCGATGTTCATCCAAATCTGGCTGTTCCAGTTATCATATCCCAAAGAGAGGATGTTCTGTTTCTGGTAGAGCATGTCAATGGACTTTTTCTGGAAATATTCGAATGTTACACCCAAACGTGAATCAAGGAATGACATATCCACGCCTACGTTCCAATCTTCCACAGTCTCCCACTTCAACTGGTTGTTACCTACTGTAGACACGAAGTAACCATTTGCCAACGTATTGCCATAATAGTATTGGGTTTCGCTCAACAAAGTAAGGGTAGCATTATTGTTGATATTCTGATTACCTACACGGCCCCAGCCTCCACGAAACTTCAGGTCACTGAAGATGTCCTGGTCCTGCATAAATGCCTCACTGATGACACGCCAGGAAGCGGAAACAGACGGGAAGAGGGCATACTTGCTGCCTTCGGGAAACGGGAGGAACCGTCGGCACGGAGAGATGCCGAAATGTAGTAACGGTTATCGTAGTTGTACATGACACGGCCCAGGAAAGAAACCAGTGTATTGTAAGTGGTTTCACCGTTGGCCTCGTCCGTACCCTGCTGTCCGGCATTCACTTCCTGCATCTGGTCCAGATTATTGGGAACATTATCACGCCGTGCCTGAGTATTGTACCATGCAAAACGTTCGGCAGTAAAGCCAGCCATTACATTCAAGTTGTGCTTTTCAGCGAAAGTGTCCATGTAAGTGGCTGTATTCGTCCAGTTCCAGTCAAACCACTCCTGATTGCGGCGGGTGATTTCGTTCAAGTCTTGTTTCTCCAACGGATCCATATTGAACTTCGGAACGAATGAATCAGAACGGCGATAGTGTGCATTGGCACCGAACTGGGTGCGCAACGTCAGCTTTTCTATCGGGTTTACCTGCAGATAGGTATTCAGAATGGCACCCAACTCGCGAGAATGAGCATTGCTACGGGCAATTGAACCGGCGGGATTCCACTCCTGGTTGTTGTAAGAGCGTTGATAGTTGTTGTACTCATTATCCTCCCATTGGTCCTGCGGACGGAATACCGGAGTTGTCGGGTCCATAGCCATGACTGCCGAGAACTGGTTTGGGGTATCATCCCATGATTCGACACGTGGAGCAATATCAACTCCCAATTTTACATACTTATTAAATGTATATTCAGTATTCAGACGGATATTTATCTTATCCCAATAACCTACATCAAACTGTGAGTTGTTACGATAATAGCCCACGCTAAAGTTATAAACAAACTGTTCTGAGCCACCGGCAACACTAAGTGAATGGTTCTGCACCAAAGCTGTTTTATTGACTACAGTATCCCACCAGTCTGTACCACCGGGATTGGTCGTAGCACCCGTATCGTTCCAGATAGAAGAAAGGCCATCATTCGTATAACGGGTATTGAACACTTCTTTATATTCAGCCGCACCGGCAATATTAGGTTTGGCCACGGTCTGGAAACCAACAGAAGAATTCCAATTGATGCGGGCTTTACCAGTCTTACCTTTCTTTGTAGTAATCAGGATGACACCGTTTGATGCACGTGTACCATAGATAGCGGCAGCCGAAGCATCTTTCAATACTTCCATGGAAGCAATATCGTTACTATTCAGAAAGTTGATATTGTCACCTACCGGCATACCATCCACTACATACAGCGGATTCGTACCGTTTACGGTAGTTACACCACGAATCAGCACCTTCGGAGTAGCTCCAGGGCCACCACCACTGGTGACTTGTACACCATTTACCTTACCCTGCAAAGCATCCATAGCATTACCGGTCACGGTTTCAGTGATTTCATCGCCTTTTACTGTAGCAATAGAACTGGTCAAATCGCTCTTTTTCACAGCACCATAACCGATAACCACCACTTCATCCAGTAATTCCGCAGCCTCCTTCAGTACCACGTTAATCGTAGTACGTCCACCTACAGCTATTTCCTGAGACTCAAAACCAATAGAAGAGAATACCAACACTGCATTCTTGTCTACATTGGGTAATGTATAATCACCGTCGATACCGGTAATTGTACCCGTACCGGTACCTTTCACTTGAACTGTAGTTCCAATCAACGGCTGCTGGTCGGTGGCCGAAGTCACCACACCCTTAACCGTTATCTGCTGCGCATAACCGCAAAGGCTTATCAGCGCAAGACATAATAATAGAATTTGCTTTTTCATATCTTAAATCTAATGTTACTTTTTAATTAGCAGGAACAATCTTGCCGCGACCCAAATGCGCGTCAAACTCAAAGCGGTAGTTGTCGGTCACCGTAACCGTAGGCTTCATCCAGTTGTCACCTACCATCGAGCCGTCTTCCCAACGCTGATTGGTGCCTTCCCAATCAGGATTCACATCCCCTTTCTTACTGAAGTAACCAAACTTCTCTACATTCTGAGAGTCGTCACACCGCCATTCCACATGATCCCACCATCCGTCGGGATGATAATTGGATATGATGAAGTTCATTTCTTCACCGGCTTCCAGCGTCCAAGTTCCATTTTCCGGATAATAGAAAAGATGAGGATTATTTTTATCCTGGGCAAACAACTGATTTCCCGCATCCTGAGGAGAACCTCCCCAACCGATATAGAAATCAATGAACGATTCCCCATTCTCCCAACGGTCAAAACAAGGCTTTCCATATTCATATTTCATCGGATTTGTAGCCTCTGTCACCGAGTACGTGCGCATACTATAAGTAGACTCTTTCACATTGATGTCTATTTCATAATAAACACCAGCCTCATCCAAGACAATAGGTTTAGCCGTTTCCGGGTCATCCGTCAGTTTTGTATTATCCTCCGGATCAAGGCCAAAACAGATAGGAGTAAAGTCTGTCTTTTGCGGTAAGAAGAAAATTTCCGTACCGGCAGCTTTATTATAATAACGTGCACGATATTGGTACTCGCCCGTATGGTTAATCACCATCGGTACACCGAAAATATCACTGTTCAATTCCTCTACGGTTGCCACATCGGCCAGATACATTTTGGGGAAGTCAGGCATTTCAGATACACTGATGGTACTATTGGTCACTGTCTGATTGCCTCTGGCATCCACAGCCGTCAAAGTCACATCGTAACTTTTCACCTCATTAGGCAGAATAATCTTCTCCGTAAAGCTCAAAGTAGATTGCCCGCCAGCCTCTATACGGCGGCTTTCAAAACCTTCTACCCCAGGAATCTCAATGAGTACATAATCCAGTATGCGGTCATCTTTCACCGTGAAATTCAGGTTGAACTTTGTTTCATCCTTTATCAGTACGGTAACCTCCTTACCAGGGGCAATTGTAAATGTAGGATTCTCAAAGTCCCCATCCATCGTTATCAACACATCCTGCGACACTTCACGCCCGCCCGCATCTGTTACGGTCACTTTCACGGTGAAGCGTTCACCGATTTCATCACGCTTGAGGTCATAAGAATAGCTCAACTCATACTCCGTTTGGGGAGCTCCATAGATTTCGACCAAATCAATGGTCTTGTTCAGATAAAGATCGGCACATTGCAGATTGACGGATACAATTCCATCCTGGTCAGCCAACGAACCTTCAATGGTAAAACGATGGCCGGCACCGGATTCAATATGATCCGTCACCAATGTCATTGTCGGAATCTGCCCGTCTACATCAGAGTATCCGTCATCGTCACTACATCCAGTAGTCCATAAAGCCAGCGATAATAACGCCCAGAAAGTGGCGTTAAAGAAATGCTTCTTCATAAATATTATTATTAAAGTTAAACAAAAAAGTACATTTTGTTCCGATTTATAATAATCGGCAATGCAAACATATGCCAATTTTCGATTCAACAGCTGTATAAATCTTGCAGAGAAGGCATATAAATCTGTCAATGCACGATTTGTGCACATCATCTAAAGATTTTATTTGTACTTTTGACTCATGCAATGAAAAACGACCCGTTATGAAGAAGATTCTACTTTCCATTTTCCTATGCCTGCCATTCCTGCTATCCGCGCAGCCATATACCATAAAACATCTGAGTATCCGTGAAGGGCTGTCCAACAACCATGTGGTAAGCATAGCCCAAGACAAACGGGGCTCTCTATGGTTTGCCACAGAAGAGGGTTTAAATAAATTCGACGGAATACGCTTCCTTACCTATTATAAAGAAGAAACAACCGGCAAGCAAAGCATCACCGGCAACGAACTGAACTGTCTGCTGGACGATCCCATCGACTCCATCTTATGGATAGGAACCCAGCGTGCCGGAATCAATGCATACAATTATGCCAACGATTCATTCATCACTTACAGACACAACGAAAACAACCCTGAAAGCCTGGTTACGGACGACATTACCAAAATCATTGCCGCCTCCGACGGTAACCTATGGATTTGCACCTATTGGAAAGGCGTGGACTATTTTGACAAGCAAACCGGGCAATTCACCCATTACAATACCGAAACCGTACCGGGTTTTGCAAGCAACCATATCTGGTCTGCCATAGACGGTGGTAACGGACTACTCTATATCGGGCATGTGGACCGGGGATTCAGTATACTTTCCATAAAAGACAAGACAGTCAAGAACTTCACACACGAGCCGCAAAACCCCAACAGCCTGCCCGGCAACGAAGTGACATGTGTCTACAAAGACAAAAGCGGAAACATATGGATAGGAACCGATAGAGGAGTGGTACTGTTTAACCCGGAAGCGGAAAGTTTCATCCCCTTCGACGACAAAACCAACTGCATATCGCACCGTGTATATGATATACACCAACTGGATGACAACAGACTTTGGATAGCCATGGAATTCGGCGGCATTGCCGTAGTGGATTTGTCCCAACAGCTTTTCCGTTCGTCGGACCAGATTCATGCGCTTTCTATCCGGGAGGGAGACGATGAATACGGCTTGTCCAACTCCAGTATCCGTTGCCTGCTCCAAGATTCCTTCGGTAATGTATGGGCAGGTTCCTGGGGAGGCGGCATCAACTTCATAAAACGCGAGCCGTCACTCTTCAGCACTTATAAATATTCTCCTTTTCCATCCACCAACAACAGCCTGAACAGTAAAATAGCCTCCGGTGTCTGTATGGACAAAGCCGGTAACCTCTGGATAGGAACCGATGGAGGAGGAATCAACGTATTCAACAAGGGAAGACGAATAGCCATATACAATGCTGACAACAAGAAATTCAGAAGCAATACGGTGCAGGCAGCCTTGTGCGACTCGAAGGGAGGATTATGGTTCGGACTTTTTTATGGAGGAATAGCCTACTACAACCCCAAGAGCCAAAGCTTCCGGCAGATTTTCTCCGAAGACAAGTCACGCACTGACGTACGTTCCTTTCATGAAGACAAGCAGGGAAACATTTGGGTCGGAACCAGCGAAGGCGTCTATCTTATAGATTGTGACAGCAAGACAATCAAGGCACACTACAATCTGGAGAACAATCTGGCCCGCTGTGTGCTGAAGGATTCCGAAGACCAAGTATGGGTAGGATTCTTCGGAGGAGGCCTGGGCTCTATGACCCTCAACTCCAAAGCATCCAGCTCTTCAACGTCCTGGCCAAATTCCCCTCCAATACCATCAATGCTCTCTACGAAGACAGCAGAAAGCGGTTGTGGGTGGCCACGGGTGAAGGTTTGGTATGCTTCCCCTCCCTGACAGACAGAAACTACAAAGTATACCAACGTGAAAGCGGACTGGCTAACACCCACATACAAGCCATCGGTGAGGACAAGGCAGGAAATATTTGGGTGAGCACCAACAAAGGTATCAGCTGTCTTGTGGACAGTAAAGACATTTTCTATAACTACGACTATCACGACAACCTCCCCATGGGAAGCTTCAATCGGGGCAGTGTAGCCTACGGACAAGACGGTAACTTTTACTTCGGCTCTATAAACGGTCTGTGCTACTTCAACCCGGAAGTTGTATTGCAGGAACGCAAATCACCACCCGCATTCATCACCAACATTGAAATTACCGACCCGCTGAACAAACCGGAAAACGGACAGAGCACCATTGCCTTAAACGGACAGAAGAACGTGCAACTGAAATATACACAGAATAGTTTCAGTATCCGGTTCAACATCCAGAACTATGCCCTGGTCAACCAAGTGGAATATGCCTATATGCTGAAAGGACTCGAGAACTCCTGGTATACGCTTACAGACCCCAATAATGTCACCTTTCGTAATCTTCCTCCCGGGAAATACCAGTTCCAAGTGAAAACGCGCATGCGCAACCAAGCATGGTCGGACGCAACCACCTCATTGAACATCCGCATCGCCCCACCCCTTTGGCTTACTTGGTGGGCAAAGTCATTCTATATCCTGCTGTCCCTTATCATCCTTTCTCTATACTCTATGCCTACAAGAAAAGACTCGG
>ENA-OQJX01000223-OQJX01000223.1-human-gut-metagenome-genome-assembly--contig:-NODE-223-length-36147-cov-14.192865_pt1 | contig 36147 bp, 49 predicted proteins | sample MGYA00242615_ERZ504782 | MGnify/ENA primary metagenome ERZ504782 (study PRJEB26092, sample SAMD00036354) | human gut metagenome | host: Homo sapiens | study: EMG produced TPA metagenomics assembly of... | reverse complement strand
CACACCGAATGGTCATCTCGCTACCAATTTCCAATCACCAGGCAAATTCCAAGCTTACGTACTTCATCATCAATCAGCGGATATAATGTTGCAAGACGCCCCATTCCTGCATCTTCCAGCATGGTCCAGACTGCCAACTGATGCATAGCATCGGTCTGCTCTGCCCAGATAGGGAAATTATCTTTATAAGTGGGGAAACTTTCCTGCAAAGAGCGAACGATAGCATATCTTCAAAATATAGAATAGTACCATATCCACAAGCAAAACAGCCATCAATCTTTTCTTCGGTCTTGCCAAATACCTCAGCCGGAACCCGCTCACGCAAGACATTTTTTACAATGTTCCACAACTTTTCATGCGCCTTACCTGTTAATAACGCAACACGGGTGGTTTGAGAATTGAAAGCTGAGGGGACAAATTCTACAGCAAAACGAATTAAATCTCTTATTTCTTTATCAGACAATGTCGATTTGTTTTCGATCTGATAAAATGTACGACGGGCTTTCAGAGCCTCTTTAAAACTTTTTGTCATATAATACAACGTATTTATAGGTTATTATAAATGAAGAACAAACAGGCAGCAAAAGATGTTCACTTTTTTTTGCTTTTTTCAATGCAATAACCTATTTTTGTTAGCTAATTATTAACATTAAAAACAACACATTCAATGAAAGATTTTCTAAAATTTACGTTTGCCAGCGTTATCGGCGTCATTCTGGCAGGCGTAGTGTTCACTATACTAGGGATTATCACTCTGGTTGGCATAGTCGCATCATCGGATACTGAAACGGTGGTGAAAGACAACTCTATCTTCGTACTCGACTTTAAAGGCAGTCTATCCGAACGCGTACAGGAAAACCCACTCCAACAACTTTTGGGGGAAGAATTTGAGGCATACGGTTTGGATGACATTCTAGCTTCTATCAAGAAAGCAAAAGACAATGACAAAATCAAGGGTATTTATATCCAACCTTCTTATCTGGAAGCATCATACGCTTCCTTAGAGGAAATACGCAATGCATTACTGGATTTCAAAGAAAGCGGTAAATTCATCATTGCTTATGCAGACCAATATGCACAGAAGATGTATTATCTTTCCAGCGTGGCCGATAAAATAATTATCAATCCGCAAGGAAGTATCGGATGGCACGGAGCAGGCATGCAACCTGTTTTCTTCAAAAATCTGGTTTCCAAACTAGGACTGGAAATACAAGTATTCAGAGTGGGTACTTACAAATCAGCCGTGGAACCGTTTATCGCTACAGAAATGAGTCCGGCCAACCGCGAACAGATGACCGAATGTCTGGAATCTGTCTGGAATCGTATTCAGGCAGATGTATCCGATTCACGACACATCCCGACAGATACTCTGAATGCTTATGCAGACCGATATATGGATTTTTGTCAGGCAGAAGAATATGTTCAATGCGGACTAGCAGACACCTTGATGTATAAAGATGAAGTTATTTCCTATCTGAAACAATTAAGCGGTCGTGACGAAGACGACAAGCTGAACAGTCTTTTCATAGAAGATATGATAAACGTCAAGAAAAATGTGCCCAAAGACAAAAGTGGAAATGTAATAGCCGTATATTATGCATACGGTGAGATTCTGGATGCTCCCGGCAGTTCCACAGAAGATTGTATTGATGTACAAAAGATGTGTAAAGGCCTGCGCAAATTACGTGATAACGATGATGTAAAAGCTGTTGTATTACGCGTCAACTCACCGGGTGGCAGCGCATACGGTTCAGATCAAATATGGCGTGAAGTAGTAAGGCTGAAAGAGAAAAAACCGGTAATCGTTTCTATGGGAGATTATGCTGCATCAGGAGGCTATTACATTTCCTGCGCTGCAGACCGCATTTTCGCTGACCCGACTACGCTGACTGGTTCTATCGGCATATTCGGCATGATGTATTCAGGTGAGAAACTGTTTACTGAAACTTTAGGATTGAATTTTGATGTAGTGAAAACTAATAAAATGGCAGATCTGGGTGCCAGCCTAGGTCCTATTCTTACCCGTCCATTAAACGCATCAGAACAAGAATTGATGCAGAATTATGTCAACCGAGGATACAAGCTATTCGTAAGCCGTTGCGCCGAAGGTAGAAAAATGTCTACAGAGGCTATTGAAAAAGTAGCTGAAGGCCGTGTATGGACCGGTGCTATGGCCAAAGATCTCGGTTTGGTAGATGAACTGGGAGGTATAGACAAGGCATTAAATGCCGCCGCCACCCAAGCCGGCATAGAAAATTACAGTATTATCGGCTATCCCGAAAAAGAAAATATTTTCGCAAGTTTGCTGGGCAATCAGAAAAAACATTATGTAAACAGCGAAATCAAAGAATATTTGGGAAGCTATTATAACAGCTTCAAGGCGCTGGAGAACATAAAAAACGCCAACTGCATACAGGCACGTATGCCGTTTGACCCTAATATCCAATAATTTGCGCATGGAAGGTAATCTTATCAAGATAAACAAGTGGCTATATCCGGTTTCATGGCTTTATGGGACCGGCGTATGGCTGCGTAATAAATTGTTTGACTGGGGAATATACAAAGAACGTAAGTTTGATGTCCCAATCATCTCGGTAGGCAACATCACCGTGGGCGGAACCGGAAAGACCCCCATACAGAATACTTGATAAGATTATTGCAGAAAGATTACAAAGTGGCCGTACTGAGCCGCGGCTACAAACGCAAATCCAAAGGTTTTGTACTTGCTGGGCCGGATACGTCCGTACAGATGATAGGTGACGAACCTTTCCAAATGAAACAGAAGTTTCCGGACATCTATATGGCAGTAGACCGAAACCGTTGTCATGGCATAGAGCAGTTATGCAATAGTCACATTGCCCCCGGAACAGAAGTGATTATTTTGGATGATGCTTTCCAGCACCGATATGTAAAACCCGGAATGAACATCTTATTAGTAGATTACCATCGACTGATTTGCGAAGACGCCTTGCTGCCTGCCGGACGAATGCGCGAACCTGAAAATGGAAAAAGCCGGGCACATATTGTCATTGTCACTAAATGCCCTAAGGACATCACCCCGATGGATTTGAGAGTCTTGAGCAAGCAAATGGAACTTTACCCCTATCAGCAGCTCTACTTCACGACATTAGCATACGGCAAGCTGCATCCGTTGTTTACAGTAGGGAATGCAGTTCCATTAAAAGAGATAGAAAAAGATAAGCATATCCTATTGGTGACAGGCATAGCCTCACCAGCAAAACTCATTCAAGATTTATCACCATACAATGAGCACATTGAGTCACTGGCTTTCAGTGACCACCATAACTTTACAGCAAGAGATATGGAACTGATAAAGAAACGTTTCATGAAACTTCCGGAAGGTAAACGCATGATTATCACCACTGAAAAAGACTCAGTACGATTAGCAGCCCATCCACTGATGGACAAGACACTAAAACCTTATATATATATGCTGCCCATTGAGGTAATCTTCTTACAAGACCAACAAGAACTGTTTAATTCAAATATAACCAACTATGTTAGAAAAAATTCAAGAAACAGCAGATTTTCTTAGAGAAAAGATGCATACCAGTCCCGAAACTGCTATCATATTAGGTACCGGCTTAGGAAGCCTAGTACACGAAATTACCGATAAATACGAGATCAATTACAAAGATATCCCTAATTTCCCTGTTTCAACCGTAGAGGGACATAGCGGTAAATTGATTTTCGGCAAATTGGGTAATAAAGACATCATGGCCATGCAAGGACGTTTCCACTTCTATGAAGGATACTCCATGAAAGAAGTTACCTTCCCTGTACGGGTGATGCGTGAATTAGGTATCAAAACATTGTTCGTATCCAATGCAGCTGGAGGTACGAATGCAGACTTTGAAATTGGTGACCTGATGATTATCAGAGATCATATCAACTTTTTTCCCGAACATCCGTTACACGGCAAGAACATTGAATACGGTCCCCGTTTTCCGGATATGAGTGAAGCCTACTCCAGAGAACTGATTGACAAAGCACTGGAGATCGCTAAAGAAAAAGGCATCAAAGTACAACAAGGAGTATATATCGGTACACAGGGACCTACCTTCGAAACTCCGGCAGAATACAAGATGTTCCACATTCTTGGAGCTGACGCCGTAGGTATGTCTACCGTTCCTGAAGTTATTGTAGCAAACCATTGTGGCATCAAAGTGTTTGGAGTATCGGTTATCACCGACCTAGGCGTGGAGGGAAAAATTGTGGAAGTTTCACACGAAGAGGTTCAGAAAGCGGCAGATGAAGCGCAACCGCGCATGACTACCATTATGCGTGAAATGATTAATCGAATTTAAGGATATGCAGGAAATAAACAGAACAGAAATAGCGACCTTAGGTGAGTTCGGCCTCATTAAACATCTGACGAAGGATATTGAGTTAAAAAATCCGGAAACCCAATATGGTGTGGGAGACGATGCAGCCGTATTGGAGTTTAAAGATAAAGAGGTATTGGTGACCACAGACTTACTGATGGAAGGGGTACATTTTGATTTGGTTTATACCCCATTGAAACATTTGGGATATAAATCGGCCATCGTAAACTTCTCGGACATTTATGCTATGAATGGTGCTCCAAAACAAATCACAGTTTCTATCGCACTGTCCAAACGCTTTTGTATTGAAGATTTAGAACAATTCTATGATGGGCTAAAACTGGCTTGTGAACTACACCATGTAGATATTGTGGGTGGAGATACAACTTCATCCGTAACCGGCTCGCCATCAGTATTACTTGCATAGGTGAAGCGGACAAGGACAAAGTGGTTTATCGCAACGGCGCACAAGATACAGACTTGATTTGTGTCAGCGGTGACTTGGGAGGAGCTTATATGGGACTTCAACTTCTAGAGCGTGAAAAGGCTGTTTTCCAAGGAGAAAAAGAAGCAAATCCGGATTTTCCGGAAAAGAATATATTTTGGAACGTCAGTTAAAGCCTGAAGCACGTAAGGATATCATTGAGAAACTGGCAAAAGCGGGAATCAAGCCCACCGCTATGATGGATATTTCCGACGGCCTTTCTTCGGAACTGCTGCATATATGCTCACAAAGCGATACCGGCTGTCGCGTTTACGAGGAAAGAATTCCCATTGATTACCAAACGGCTGTAATGGCGGAAGAACTGAATATGAATGTGACAACATGTGCTTTAAATGGTGGTGAGGACTATGAGCTGTTATTTACTGTACCTTTAACAGACCATGAACGAATTTCGGCTATAGAGAATATAAAAGTGATTGGTCACATCACCAAACCGGAGCTGGGATGTGCCCTGATTACCCGTGACGGACAAGAGTTTGAGCTGAAAGCGCAAGGTTGGAATCCACTAAAAGAAAAATAATTTTAATTAAACAACACTGATAATAAGCATTTTATGTTTTTATCAGTGTTTTTTCTTAGAAATAGTTTGCAGTTTAAAAAAGTTTCACTACCTTTGCAACCGCAAACAAGAAATAATGGTGCCATAGCTCAGTTGGTAGAGCAAAGGACTGAAAATCCTTGTGTCCCCGGTTCGATTCCTGTGGCACCACCAAAGAAAGTACATAAATGCTTTTCACACATGAAAACCCTTGAATTAGAGATAGTTCAAGGGTTCTTTTTTTACCCTCACTACGCATTCCGCTACATATTTGTGAAGTTGGATTTCGCCAATTCAGTGGCTTTTTTTAAGGCTTTTGAAAAAGCCATAAATACGCACCATACTTCATTGTTTTTCAGCTGTTTGACAATTCCAATCTCCGGTGTGAAAAAGTAATTTTGCACACATGACCGGATGAAGTCGAAAAAGTGAAAGAAATTTAAAAATTCGGTATTTCCCATCGGGATAAAAAAAAGGAATCGAACCCGGGATACAAAAGGCAATTCGAACCTGAGAAAAATGGGATTTTTATGGCTTTTCCACAAGTCCCTCAAAAAAACCACCGAATTTAACATTTCGCTCCACGTCCTCATGCCATCCGGTTTTGACGAAACAATTGAATGTAACACCTCAAAAAACAAAAGTGATGAAACAAGGAACAATGAACATTCTGTTTTTCGTGCTTAAAACGAAATTGTTGAAAAACGGTGAGGCACCGGTATTGATGCGGATAACCATCAATGGAGACTATGACGATGTACGTATCCAAAGAAGCGTACCCCTGAACTTATGGAACGCCGCCAAAGGATGCAGTAAAGGCAGGGACAGGGCATCAGTGCACTGAACGCTATATTGCCGAACTGCACGCACGCGCCTTGGAAAAACACAAGGAACTGGTATTGGAACAGGCCCTGATTACCCCAAAACTGATTCTTAAACGTGTTTTCGGGAAAGACACCGAAATGCGTACACTGCTCGGCACCATGAGGGAAGGCATCAAGGAAATGGAAATACTGGCGGGTATAGACTACTCTCCCGTCACGATCAACCGGTATAAGAACGTGGTGAAGAAATTACAGCTGCTCATCCCCTCTTATTACGGAAAGGAGGATGTCACTTTCCATGAGCTGACACCGGAGTTCATCCGTGCGTTTGACATCTACCTGAAAACGGAGGCGGGACTGTGCCGGAACACGATAGTCCGTTATATGAAATGCTTCAAGAAATTTACCAATATGGCATTGGCAAAGGAATGGATGCGCAAGAATCCCTTTTACGGTTACAAGATGGAGCAGGACGAGACCGATCCGGTATTCCTGACCTATGACGAGTTGCAGACCGTAATGAAAAAGAAATTCACCATTCCACGGCTTGAACTGGTCAGGGATGTCTTTGTCTTTGCGTGTTTCACCGGTCTGGCATTCTCCGATGTTGCCAGTCTGAACAAAGAGAATCTGGTACAGGACAATCTCGGAGACTGGTGGATAAGAAAAGGAAGGGTCAAATTGGAACACCGTAGGAAGCTTCTTCCATCAGCAATATTCCATTGCTGCCCGTACCCCTGGCCATATTGGAGAAATACAAGGAACATCCGACCTGCATTAAGAAAGGATGCTGTTTGCCCGTCATGTGCAACCAGAAGATGAACAGCTATCTCAAGGAAATAGCCGATTTCTGCGGCATTAAGAAGAATCTGACCACGCACGTTGCCCGTCACACTTTCGGGACTACGGTCACGCTTGCCAACAATGTGCCTCTTCAAGATGTTTCCGTCATGCTCGGCCATGCCTCCACACGTATGACACAGCATTATGCACGGGTCATGAACAGCAGCCTGAAAGAAGCAATGAACAACGTGAAGGAGCGTCTTGCACAATAAGTATACAAATTCAGTCATTAAGCCGTCCCCCTAGGGATGGCTTTTTTTGTAATCTATAATTCACAATATCCTGCCGTCCTTTCAATTTCTTACCTGCAAATATAGCCATTTGTCGGGTTGATTGCGCAAGGCGGCCCCTTTCAGGGGCTGGTTGGCTAAAAGAAAATCATCCTCGCTTCGCTGCGGTATTTTCTTTTGCCAAGCCTTGCTCAATCCCCGACAAAAGACAGCCAGGCAAGTAAGAAAACGAAAATCCGGCTCCATGGAGCCGATCATGTCAAACTTAAAAAAATAAAGGTATGAACAGAAAGACGACAAGCAAAGGACAGCAGGAAGCCAATCCGGAAATGACGATGTTGGTTTATCGGAAAATGAGCTATCCTGCACGGGAAGTGCAAGGCAAAGATGGGAACTATCTGGTTTCCGTAGAAAGACTGGAACAGGAACTGCTGGATGGCATCAGAAGCCTTGATCCGACAGCATTCGATTTGGACGAAGAAATCGCTTACTATTGTTCGGACGAAGAGATCCGCCTGTTGACGGACGATGAACTGGAAGAAATGATTTACGGCTGACATTTAAAAAAGTAATGATTATGAATGAAACAACAGCAAAGGTCTGCGAAGAGCAAGTAGCAGACCTTACCATAGAGAATGCACACAGGGTCACGATGATCCGGAAAAAAGGTACGGACTATCCCCCCGTACCGTTCCATTTCAGAAAGGAGCATCATGGAACGGGCAACTATGTACACCTGTACGGAAATCCGGAAGATCACAATGAATTGCATTCCAAGGACTTCAAAGACTGGGAAGCCGTAGCATTCAAACATCCTGCCTATTTGGATGATATGTGGAAACAGGCTTGCGACGCATACGCCTGGAGTTCCTTCAATCCGGAGATTCGCGGCGAGACGGACATCATGATTTACGGAGAGGAGCTGCACAACGACCTGCAACTCATGCCGGAAGAGGAACGGGATACATACATCGCCGCCTACCGGCAGAAGTTGTCCGCCCAGCTCTCGGTCCTCTCCCGCTGTGCCAACCCGATGGTGACGGGACGGAGCGGATTTGATTACTACAGGCAGGAAAAAACGAACAGAAGCTATCAGAACCGTTACGAAGAATTCCGCAATTGGCGGAAAAAAGTTCTTGAAACCGTCAGACGGAAAAAGGAAGCCGCACGACCGGAGGAAGAGAAACAGGAAAAGGCATGGCAGACGCTCAAACGCGACATCAAGAGCAGTGCCGATACCATCCACGGGATTGATACCGGACAATGCCGGGGCTATAGCCGTGCCCTGTTTGTCAGCAGCATCCTGAACAAGGTATCCACTCTGGCCAATCACGGGGAAGTGGAAATCGTCCGTAGGGCCGTGGACTTCATTTCCGAATATAACGCAAGGGTGAAGAAACCCGTCATCACACCGAGAAACAAATTCTTCCAATTGCCGGAACTGGCGGAACGGATGCGCGAAAAGCTGAAAGCGATGCAAAGCCGGGAAAACAAGGAAGTGCCGTTCGAGGGCGGGACACTTGTATGGAACTATGGGGAAGACCGCCTTCAGATCCTGTTTGACAGGATTCCTGAAGACAGCAGACGAAAGGAACTGAAATCCTCCGGATTCCGCTGGTCACCCAAAAACAAGGCATGGCAACGGCAGCTCACCTCCAATGCCCTCAGTGCCGCCAAAAGAGTGTTGAACCTTCAAAACATCTGAACCATGAATAACGACAAACTGAAATTCGTAGTCGATTCACGCAGTTTTGACGGCAGCTGCGTGACCACCATGTCTGACGGAATACACAGCGACTACCACCATGAGACACTGGAGGAACTGAGAGACAGGGAAAAGAACCCGTGTCTCACAGCCGTGTCCGGAAATACCGTCCGCAAAATGATACGCATCCACCTGCAATCCCTCTGCGCCCCGTTCAGTGAGATTACGGAAGAAAGATATTTCGACTACATGGATGTCTTGCCCCCCATCCGCCATACCCGGAATTTCTTTTTCCTGGGAGAGCCTTATCATGCGGACATCTACCGGTTCTGTTTCCGGGCGGGCGGACGCTACTTCACGGGACTCCGCTCCGTTACCACGCCAAGGAAGGAGCTGGAACGGCAGATGGACAACCATTACCGGAACATTACCTTCAAAGGAGACATCCAGAAAGAAAAGCCGATGGTCATCTCCGGCCACGCACGGCATGCCTCTATAATTATAGTTCCTTATCTGTTTCTTGACATAAATGGCGAGAAAAAGTTCATCTGCAACCTGATGAGAGGAACGGACGAATCGTCAGGCAGGGATGTGAGGCTGGAAACCGCCAAAATCCTGCGAAGCCTGCGCCGTCATCATTTCCTCTACTTCTCCGGCTATGAGGGAAACGACGATATGGACAGGTTCCTAGGCGAAGTGATGAAGAAAAAGCACACCCTGCTGGCAAACGGCAACTTCTTCCAATATCCCGTGAACCGGGAGTCCGTGTCGTTTACCGGAACGGTCAGGGAAACAGGCGAGCCGTTCTTCTTCCGGATTTACGACAGGGAGCTGTTCCTACACCTGTTGTACGTCCTGAGAGGCATCAAAAGGGAAAAAGCTAAAATATAACGTGACACATAACGACGGTATGGTGACTGTCTTTCCGATCCGTCACCATACTAAAAAACAATGAGATCATGAGAACTGTGACCGAAGAATCGTTGCGACGCAGGCTGGCCCGTCTGGAGTCGGCCTTGGAAAGCGAAAAGGCACGCCTGAGAAAAGTATGCAGCGGCATCCCCTGGGGAGCGGGATGAGGCGTACCAAATGTACCCCCTCATTCCGAAGGGAGGACGAACTGATCGGGAAAATCAAGGCGGTGAGACAGCAACTCTCCCAAATGTCCGCAGGCGGTGACAATCACACGTTTAAAGAAACAAGCAGGTGAATTCCGACCAATTAACTTGCAAGTCAATAATTTTAAAACCAGTTACGAATATGAACACCCGATTGGCTATAATCCGTTCAGAGGGAAAAGAACATCTCTGTTACCGGGAAGAGGAATGTTTTGTCGATGTATCCTATCCGATGGTGACATTTACCAAAGGGGAGGATGATTTTGAAATTGTCAAATGCGACCATCCGTCCATGGAAGAGACTTTCCTGTATCAGGAAAGCCGTCTCTCAATCGTGATTGAAATATACCATAACGGCTGGCCGGCATTGTCTCTGAAAGATCCCGTGACCCATGAGATATACACGGTCCTGACGGTTAACCTGGAAGATAAGGCGGCATTCTCACTGCCTGACAGGGCATTCGTGGACATCAACAACAATCCTGATGCCATGGAGTTCCTTCTGTCCAACAAATTGGCTGAGGATACAGGCTATAAACGTCAGAGCGGCTGGGTAAGCTACCCGATGGTCACACTTAACCTTCCGACGTTTTACAGGCTTGACCCACATGCCTTTAGCGCAATATTGAATATCCGGTAATCCTTCCGGGCAATGAATCTGGTATCAACAATCAAATGGAAAGAATCATGAAAAGATATGACATAAGAGTAAGGTATTCCTTCGAGGGCACTTACACGGTAGCGGCAGAAGACCGCGATGAAGCAAAAAAAATGGTAAATGACGATTGCGGTCTTGTTTTGGGCGGCGATATCCACACGACACGCGATGACGATGAAGTGTTGGAGTGGGATTTCTGTATCCATCCCGACACGCGGATTCTCTCCTTGCAGGAAAGAGGCGGAAAAGGAAGTTTACCGTCAGAAGCCGTTGATTTCAGCGGCAGGATCAAGGAACTGCGGGGGGACATCATCGACGCGATACGGCAGTTGCTCCATGCTCACTGCATGAAAGAAATTCGTCTTCCGGAAGAGGATTATGATCCGGTCTGGGTGATATGTTTGGCAAGAACGGAGAACCATATGAATGCAGGGTGACAGGACTCCGGGTAACGGCGGACAGCCTGACCGTCCTTGCCGAAGAGAAAGAAAGCGGTGACGAGGTGCAGTGTCACAGCCCGTTTGAACTCGGCGCAAAGAACATAGACTGGCTTCATGAGATGTATGAGGCTGTGTGGCATCAACTGAGAGAAACAAACAATGTAGAATCACAAATAGAAGAACCATGAAATATCAAGCGGAAAATACCGTCTCCAGTTTCTTCTACTACATGTGGAACGCCTGGAGCGAGGAGGAATGCAAAGCCGTGTATGGCGGCATGTACCGCATTTCTGGGAAAAATGGTGCGTGGCGACAGACAAGGGCACATTCGGCGCGGCGGAACGGTTCTACCTGGAACTCTCGGAAGACAACCGCAGGATTCTGGTGGAACGGGCCGTCTCGATATATGACGGACGAGGCCTCAGAAACAGGAACAGAAACATAAAAAATCAAACAGCATGCAGGGAAACATTATCAGTCTGATCTGCAACTCATGCGGTTGCGGTCAAACGGAAGCACAGGAATACCTGGACTCCGAAATACGGTACCTGCGCGAATTGCAGGAGGCGGACGACCTGAGAGAAGATGACATGGAAACGGCCTGTCTCAACCTCGGTCTTGACCTTGACTACCGGGAATATTTTATCAACCGCCTCGCAGGGGCATAAAAAACTTATGGCTATGACTTATTTTCAGAACATACACTCTCTGGCGGACTTGAAGAAAGAATACCGCCGGCTGGCATTGGAGCACCACCCGGACAAGGGTGGTGACACCGCAATCATGCAACAGGTGACCACCGAGTTTGGAAGGCTTTTTGAGGCTTGGAAAGAAAAACCGGATATTCCCTCGACCTCAACCGGATATGAATATGACTATCCGGGAGCCACGGCAAAGGAATACACCGGGTATGTGTATAACGAATACCGCTGGAAAGGCCGCAATTATAAGGGGCAGCACGCTCCGGAAATCGTGGGACTGGTACGGGCATGGCTCAAGGAGACCTATCCGGGATACAAGTTCTCTGCCAGACGGGAGAATTACCACTCCATCCATATCCGGTTGATGAAAGCGGATTTCGAGGCGTTCACCAAAGAGTCCGGAAAAGTTCAAGGCGATGTCAACCACCATCATATCCATTCAGACAAATCATTGACGGACAGGGCAAAGGATGTAATGATGAATATCTGCGATTTCGTCATGTCGTACAATTTCGATGACAGCGCCCCCATGACGGACTATTTTCATACCAACTTTTACCTGACGCTCGGAATCGGAAGTTACAAACAGCCGTACAAGGTGGAACCGCCCAAACTCGGCAGCAAAGACAAGCCGGAGGTATTCAAGCATCCGGAAGGTCCGGCACACAAGGCAATGCGCCAGGCATTGGGCAAAGCGCGTTTCGGCATCATCGAAAGCCGGAAGTATGCCGGGGAAATAATTCTGGGGGAAGACTGTTTCGGCTCACGGGGCGAAGTCTATTTTTGGCCGAAGGAATATTCAAGCGCAAAAATGGCCCAAAAACGCATCGACAAACTGGAGGAAGCCGGAATAAAGTGCGAACCCACCGGCTATAACGGAGGATACATCCGCCTGCTCGGGTACACCCCTGAAATGAGAAATTCCCTAGAACGGGAACGTCAGGAGTATGCCGCCGCGTATCAGGCATGGTACTCAAAACAGAATTTGAAAACAATCTGATTCAGAAATTATGGATACAAACAATTTGGACAAGTGGTGGTACGGACTTCCGGGAAACACCAGACAGGCTATAGGAAACGATGGAATATGGGAAAAACTGGATATGCCGTCCCGTTCGGCGCTACACCGATATTCCCGGCTTAGAATTTACGGAACGGCAAAGAACAGGGATGAGGAACGCACGCTGCTCAATGAAATCGCGTGCGGACTGGGCGACCTTGCCCTTGTCCGTAAAAACGGCATCGCGTTGGAGGAAATGTGCAACGGGAACGGGGAATTTTACGATGAATACCAGGAACAGTTCAACATATTATATGACAATTACGGACACACAATAGAAAATATAAGCTGGCCGGACTGGATCGGACATACAATTCCGACAAACAGGGAACTGGGCCGATTATTGGAACATCACGGTTACAAGCGTATGGAAATCGATACCGACAGAAGAATCCCGAAAACTTTCTATGTTTTCCGTCGTGGGTTGCACATCAACGCAAGCGAGGACTTGTCTTACCACATCGTACCGCAACAGGACAGTTTCGGACTGGGGCGTTTTGCGGTATGTGCTACCAAAGACGGTGAAAGCTTCCAGCTGGGAACTGACTGTGCCCGGCTCTTTTTGAGGCGCTTCCTTGCCTTCCTGAAGGGTGAAAGAAGCGGGAAAGAGATTATAGATGAAATATGCAACAACCGACAAACTGAACGATAGTATGAAAGCAAAAGTATTCAAGTACAAGTCTGATGGGAATACCGTCGTGGCTCCTTATATGGAACTGGAGCCGTACGCCGAGAATGTATATCTCTCCCTGTCGAGAAAGAACGAATACGGGAATGAAGACGATGACTGTTTCCATGTGGTCTGCCGGATTGAAAACGTTTATTTCTCCAGCGGGCAGTATTCACGCCGGTTCCTCAAGGGAGAAGGTTGCAGAGAGGAAGCCGCCACCTATTGCAGAAACTGGATTGCGGATACGCTTCAAAGTGCGGAAAGAGGAGCCTTCGTCAATTTGATCTCCGTCCGCATGTTCGAAGCTCTCGGACTTGACACCACCCCCCTGGTGCAAGCCCGTGAGGAATATAAAAGAATACAGGAGCAGAAACGCAGGGAGCAGAAGGAGAAAGAGGCGGAAGAGCGCAGAGTGCAGGAAGAGCAACATCAGCGGCTGCTCAATGAACAGAAACAGAAATTCCTGGACGGGGAACGGATCACGGGAGAAATGTTCCTTGAAATCACCGGAAGGGACGGTTTTGACATCCATATCAGAACCAAAGGGACATTCAACAGGCATGTGAGGGGCATTGACAGGAACGGAACCGTCAGTTTCCGGAAAATCAAGGGCTGCCGGACTCCGGACTTTACCGGATGCCATAAGCCGTGTCCGTCTATCTGGCGTTCATAACAGAAAAAGAGGGCAAATAATTAAATCCGGGGCGGTAACGGTCTGCTCCATGCAGCTGTTACCGCTACCGGCTTCCAGCCTCACAATTCACGGTTCAGCGCCATTGCCAGCGGAAACATCAACCGGTTATAGGCTTTAAGCTTTTGCAAATTCAGTACATATCCGGCATAGGGATTGGTCAGATCGGTATAGAAGAATACATCGGTAAATCCCGCGTGTTCCTCCACGACTTCACCCTCCAACGGAATCTCCTCCACATTGAACCGCTCCAGAGGCAGTTCTTCCAGACGGGTCTGTTCCGCATTTCCCAACACATTGAGGTTACGGTTAAACAGCACGAATCCTTTCTTCCTGTAATCCACACGCATACCGTACGGACGCTCCACAAGGAAAGCATCCGCCGCTTTCTTTACATAGTTTTCCATAATCCTGAAATTAGAAATTGCAAAAATACAGCATTTGTCCGGCAATGGCGAACAAATCAGGAAGATTATCTAAGGAATCCACACAAAATCCCACAACAAAAAACAACCGTATATTTTATTTCCCACCCTGCAAAGGTAGTCCCGTGTCCTGTGTACCCGTACAAGGTCAGGCCCCTGCGGGGTTGCTGAAAGAAAATCATCCTCGCTTCGCTGCGGTATTTTCTTTCGCCAAACCTTGCGGGTACGGCCACGGGACTGTCAGGCAGGCGAGAAATAAAAATACCGGCTCCCGGAGCCGGACGTGTTTAACTGATAAAAATACAAAAGTCATGAAAATCCTGAATGAAGAACATTTCGAGAACGTAAAGCACTATGCCGAATCCATCGGTGACACCTCACTTCAAAAGTGCTTGGAACGGTTGAAGAGTTGGGAAGGGAATCCTGACTATCCCTGCGAAATCTCACTCTACTATGACCATGCCCCGTACTCGTTCGGCTTCACACAGCACTATCCCGACGGAAGGACAGGTATCGTGGGAGGTCTGCTCTATCATGGAATACCTGACAGGTCGTTCGCCGTAACATTACAGCCGTTCCACGGATGGCAGATACATACCTGAAAAACATGAAACTTGACAATGACCGAAAAGCAGACTTCAGAACAGAGAATCCGAGGTCTGCTTTTTCATTTCTTGCTGTAAAGATAGCCGTTTTCCGGGCTGATTGTGCAAGGCGGCCCCTTTCAGGGGCTGGGTTGGCTGAAAGAAAATCATCCTCGCTTCGCTGCGGTATTTTCTTTCGCCAAGCCTTGCCGCAATCCCCGGAAAACAGACTGGAAAGACATCAAGAAATAAAAATGCCTACCCATGTAGGCCGATGTTTTACTTAAAAAAGAACAGATATGGAAACACTGGATTATAACCAGCTGCTGCTTGTCTCCCTGTGGCAATACAACCACCACGGGGATGAAGGGCTGACTCCTGCACTTTTCGAGGAAACGTTCGGAAAGGTCTATGGAAGTCACTATTACGAAAAATGGACCGGCTACTTCAATCGGAATCTCTGGGACATGATTGCCTATTTCAGAAGCGAGAAGGAGAACGGACAGAAGTTCTGCGACATGGTTGCCCGTCAGGTCAAATTGTATCAACAAAAACGATCTCAATATGAAGTACGGTAATTTTTATGACCTGGAAAGTCTGACTCTGCTCAACAGGCATGAAGGGTGTGCCTGCTCCATAAAGGAATGTGATGTGGAGAAGGTGAACCGGCTGATTTCAAGGATGCGGGAGGACAGGGAAAGAGTCGGTTTACCGACTGCAGGAGACGTTGTCACTTATATCACCCGTGGCGGTGACTATTATCCGCAGGCACACATTGAAAGGGCGATGACCGGGAAGTTCATATCTGCCTTCTCCCACAGACACCTTTTTGCCATGAAAATGAAAAGTGTACCGGTTACAATACCGAAGGAGGCCCTTGGGTTACAACCGGTCCGAAATTGCTGATTCCCGATGGCATACGCAGCAAACAGTTCCGGATGTGGGGGCATACCGGAAGGCACAGGAACGGTGCCGTCCTCTTCCACACATTCGTCAGGGCATGGAAATACACGGAACCCGATCCTCTGTACGGAAAGTACACCACAAAAGAATGGACGAGATACCTCATCGAGTGTCAGCCGGATATTGAACCGGCTGATGCCTTTGTCTATCGGAATGAGGCATTCACCCTTTACTCGCGGGAAGAACTGGAACGGCTGGTCGGGATTCTGCACGGAAAGCTTTTCAACGGATTCCGTCCCGGTCTGTTCATACTCTGGGCATACCGTATGGAATGGAAGGAACTTCCCGCATGGGAATGGAACATGCTGAAAGCGGACACCCATCTCTCTTTCCTTGGCATTTCTCCCGTCAGGATACAGACTGACCATAAAAGACATATAGTAACAATCTATAAAAAATCAGAGTAATATGGTACCATACAACACACCGCAGGCGATACGTCCGCTTGAGAAAATGGTCTGTGATTTCGCCTATTCGAACGGCTACGATCCGATATCCGTTTTCAACGATTTCCTGCGTTATGTCATTCACGGGTTCTCTCCCGGCGCACCGCCCCTTATAGACTGGAAATACAAACGGCAGCAGAACAGGCATTTTATGGAAATGCTTACCGGATGGATACGGCTCATGCAGCGGGAATTGCAATCCGGCGGATGGTTTGATGCGTTCGGTGACCTCTTCATGGCAATATCCTCCAAAAGCGGTCGGCAGGTGAACGGACAGTTCTTCACTCCGCCGGATATCTGCGACCTGATGGTCTTATGTACGATTCGGGGGAGACAGCGGCAGGAAAACGTATCTGTGACCCGACATGCGGAAGCGGAAGGCTGCTGCTGGCATATCATGTACGCCACCTGGGTAATTATCTGGTTGCAGAGGATGTCAGCCGTACCTGTTGTCTGATGACCGTTTGCAACATGCTCGTACATGGCTGCATAGGTGAGGTCATCCACCATGACAGCCTCTGCCCCGAAAACTTCATGGACGGCTGGATGGTAAACCATACGCTGACCCAGACGGGCATTCCCTCCATTCGCCGGATGAGTGAGGAGGAATATCGGACAAGCAGGAACATGTCCGTTGACCTGCTCAGAAAGCGGAAAGAGAAATTGCGCCAAATGCAGCCTGGCAAGAAACAATTGCCATATAAACAACAGAATTTATAAACAATAAACCGAATGATTATGAAACTGAATGTTAGCAACGAATTGAAATCCCGCCTGACCCATGCGGCGGAAAACGGAAGTGTGATAGCCAAAGATATCCTTTCGGAAGTAAAAAAGAACGTACCGGTGGAAGAAGTCATACGGGGGTCCTACAATTTTTTCTCCACCAAACGCAAACGGACGGAAGCCGGCACGTTCAAGAAAATCCGGATCGTGTTCACGGCATGCAACAAAGACTTGGGCCATCCCAATTTCCCGGACCGGAACAATCCGCAGGCACCCTGGTTTCCGGAGAACCGGACAGATCTGGAACCGTCCACGTTTATCGAGCTGTTCAAAAATCTGGGGCCGTACCAGCCCGATGAAATCAACTATTTCTGCAGCGCCATCTCACTGGACAGTAAGGTCACAATCAGACTGCATGACAGTATGAACGATTTTATGGAGGCTTATCTGGAAAGCAACTATAGTCCCATATCTGACGGTAGCGAATCCAGCCTGCACAACTCCTGTATGAGATATGAAGACAAGGCCCGTAATGCAGCGGATTTCTATGCCAATTTCGCAGGAGCCAAAATACTCGTGGCAAGGGATGACAGCAGCAATGTGGTCGGACGGGCCATTGTATGGAACGAGATAACATTGTGGAAATCAATAAACACACCGATTGCCGCCTCCCTGCTGGATCGTATCTATTCCTCACACGCATTCGTCGTCGAACTGATCCGCAAGCAGGCGCAGGAGGCAGGTATCCTGTTGCGACGCAGATACAATGATTATACACATACGACGGATTTCACCGTACTGAATCCCATTGAGGGGCAGGAATGGGCGGCCGGAGATAATATACAGGTTTCTTTGACGGTGAAAGTGCCCGCCTGCAGGTGGCACAAGAAAGGGGTGCCTTACCTCGACACGTTCTACAGCCTCCATCTGACGGACGGTAACCTGGAACTGAGAAATACGGAGGGCGACACGAGCATAGCCACCTGCCGGAGCACGGAAGGGTGTGCAAACAGGAAAAAATATGTATGTCCCAAATGCGGGAAGATACATATCTTCCCGGATGCGGCATTCTGCAAGAACTGTCAGGATATGTACTATGTATCTACCGTATTCGGGAAAGTCCTGAAAGGATTATCGGTGGAATATAAAGGAAAGAAATATCCGTCTTTTCTCTTTCGTAAAGGGCGTCCCGTACCGGAATTCAGACGATACCTGCAAATCGAAAAATTGTTCATTTCCTAAAATATTATTATCATGGAAAAACTAATGGCTCTTTACGGCATTTCTTCCCCCTCTGGCAGAGAGGGGAAGATGGCTAAATTCATCATAGAGGAACTCAAAAAGATGGAGATTCCTTTCCGGCAAGACAGGTACGGAAACATCTATGCGGTCAAAGGCAACCGGGAAAGCTACCCCTGTGTCGTGGCGCACATGGATGAGGTACACCGGCGCAAGACAGGCTCTTATGCAGCCCATCTTGTGGCGGACTCGATGATTGTCGGCTATGATCACAAGCGTAAACGGATGACCGGAATCGGTGCGGATGACAAGAACGGCATCTGGATCTGCCTGAAATGCCTGGAGGATTGCAAGACGGTGAAATGTGCCTTCTTCGTACAGGAGGAGGTGGGATGCATAGGCAGCAGCCATGCCGATATGTCCTTCTTTTCCGATTGCCGTTTCGTGATTCAGTGTGACCGGAAAGGGAACGGAGATATGGTAACACAAATCAATGGGATGAAGCTCTGCTCCAACGAGTTCATTTCAGCTATAGATTTCCGGAAGTACGGCTACAAGCCGGCACAGGGACTGAATACAGATGTGGCGGCTTTGAAAAGAAACGGTCTGGAAGTATCCTGTATCAATCTTTCCTGTGGATATTACGAACCTCATACGGACAACGAATATACCGTCGTGGCTGATCTTTGCAAGTGTTACCGCTTTGTCCGGCATATCATCTGCTGCCACAAGGGAACCAGCATGCATATACCGGAAGCGGAAAAAAAAACTTTCCCCGGATATTATGAACTGTTCGGGCTGACCGAATATAGCGAAGAGGATTATATCCGTTTGTCAGAAGAAACATACATGGGACATGCTAAAACAACCAAGACAAGTTCTAAGAATAAATTCTGATTCATCAACATTAAAAACATAGTATTATGGAAACAACAGTAATGCCGGCAACTGCATCGGTACAGAAACAGCAGGGCCTCAACCAGGTAGTCATTAACAAGGTACAGCGGATGATAGAAGGCAGGCAAGGCGGTGTCATGGACACCATCAACCGTCTGCTCAGTGAGGGACGGATCGCGCAGGATTTCATCGCTCCCATCGGGGTAAGCCAACGTAGCAAGGAACGCCCCGTTATCTCTTTCAAAGCGGAAGGAAGGGTACAGATGGCAATGCCCGAAGGGAACTTCAACCTGCACGGCAACGCCATAAGCCAGATTTCGGAGAAGATGGGCATTCCCGCCAAATACCTGCGCGAGCTTTCCGCCGGGGATGTTTGGCAGAAACAGTTGTGCGCCACCATCCTGAACGAGCATTCGGGATGGACCGAGCGTACACGGGTACTGATACGGGCGGTAGGAATGGAAGTCCGGGGCGTATTGTCGGACTCCTACCGTCGGCTGAACTCGGTGGATATCCTGACCGCTTTCATCCGTGAGGCAGGAGGACAGGGAGCGGTCGTGTCCGATGCCTATATGAACGACACGAAAGTATGGTGTGAGACAATCCTGCCCACTCCGATAGAGATACCCACCCGTAAGAACGGAACGGTCATCATCTTCGCAGGAGCACGCTTCTCCACATCCGACTATGGCAACGGATCGGTCGATATGCGGTCGTTCCTGCTCAACGGGGCGTGCCTGAACGGGATGGTCAGGGAGTCCGTCATGCGGCAGATACACCTTGGAGGCCGACTGCCGGAATCCCTGTCCCTCTCCCAAAAGACCTACGAACTGGACACGCAGACCACCGTATCGGCTGTTTCCGACCTGACCAAAGGACTGTACAGCAAAGATACCATCATGCAGAAGGCCATCGAAATTCAAGGAGCATCGGAAATAGACGTGGATTTCGACAGGGAACTGAAAAATCTGGTGCAGAAAGGAGCCTTGTTGAAAAACGAGGGACGTGAGGTCGAGAAACTGCTGATGAACAACAATCCTGACGACGGAGTTACAGGCGGGGCCACGCTATGGAAACTGACACAGGGAATCACCGCCTTTGCAAGGGAACAGCAGCCGGAACGCTGCCGGGAACTGCATGAAATTTCGGGACAGCTGATGAACCGGGTAAAAATAAATTAAGAGAATAACAACCGAATTGTATGACAAGGGCGGCCGTGAGTCGCCCGTAAAGCAGAAGAACAATGGAAAATAATATAGTGTGCAGCAGATGCGGATCGGCCAATGTCAGGTGTGAGGCAATGGTAAACCCCAACACAAAAGGGTTCGACCACTTCACGGACGAAGCTTTTTATTACGGGTGGTGCGAAAACTGCGGATTGGGAGTTGCCCTGACCGACAAGGAGGAAGTCCGGAACGAAATTTTGGAGAAATACCACAGGTTCAAGAAAGAGAATGCTTGTGAGCCACATTACGCGAATTGCCGGATTGTCCAAAGGGACAGCGGTCAGGTCAAGGATGTAAGAATTATGCTTTCACCGGACACCGGTATGGCCGATGATGGTATTTTCTTTTACTGCCACACATTGGAAAGGCTTATTGGGCTGTCCGTTCCCGGCAGGGAAAGTTTCACCCTTACGGAATGTTTCGGTTTTGCCTTGCTGACAGACAGGGAAAAGATGGAACGGCAGGTATTTAAACATGAAGCGGACGGAAAGCCCATTATCGTAACAGGCAGGGAAGTGCTGCTTTTCTATGGGGAACACTATGGTATAAGACCGGAAGAATTGAAGCAATACGCAACGGAGTATTGCTGCCATATCAAACATTACAGGGAATATGGATATCCGTTGCTGGACAGGTCCCTCATGAAAAAAATGCTGGAGGAAGAGGAACGGATTACAAAAGGGGAAACACGGTCATTCACTCTGCGGATACACTTTCCTTGGCATGTGAAAATCACAAAAGAGGATAATCCTGAATATGCCCATACAGATATGCCTTGAATGCCTATTGCCTGGACAATCCGCAATGTTTTAACCGCAGATACACCACTTTGGAGAAAGCCTTGCTCCATTGTCTGAATGGATTCAATGAAAATGCCGCAATCAAAGACCGGTATCGTTCAATAGGGGAATACTTGCTGCAAAAGTAAGAACAGCAGACAAATACATCTTAAAAAACAGAAACGTCACAAGGTGATGTATATCACATCATACCTGTGGCGTTTCCGTTTTAGCCACTTCCCGGTTCTTGATTCTGCCCGCTTTGGGAATATGCATCTAATATGGCAATTGGAGTCATTTCCTTATTTAATTGAAAAATAGGCAATTGCTATTCCCAATATAATGGCAGCTATAATACTCCCCAATGCTATAAAGAGATAGTTGGGATAATGAAACTCAAGGTCCATATAAGGTATATGTTTTCGTTTTACATATTTACTCCATAGCCCAATAACATATTTACCTATACTTTCCAGTCCTACAATATCAATCATTATTATTGTCTTTTGAATATTCATTCTATGGTTCGTTTTAGAAATAAACTGCCATTTATAGTTTTCCGTTGCTCTTAGAGGTCTTTTGTCAGTCTGAATAACGCATATCCTATTATGATAAATAATATTCCTGCAATAATGCCAACTATCCAGAATAGTTTTATTGGATATTGAAATATAATATCTTCATATTTTATCTTTTTTTTCTGTGTATGATTATGCCAAATCCAAACTAAGAATTTCCCAACGTGATAATATATACCAGGCGCACTCATTATTACTTATTGTTTTTGTTATTTAATGTATCTGTTGAAGTTTTATACCAATTAAAATGTTCTTCCGAGGTATCATTCCAAAAGTTGAAAGTTTCTATCATGTCAATAAATGACACACCTTCTTCACTCATTTTGAAACGTTGTTTAGCCTGTTGAAACATTTTTCCAGCCTCTTTTTGCCATCCTTGTCCTTTTGGCTTATAAAGATTTTGTTTATACATTGAAGATTTGACATAAGCATTATAACCATTAAGACCACTATTTATTTTACTGCAAGGTCCTAAAATTCTTAGTGCTCCTCCAATGAATGCTGTGGGCGCAAAGTCCATGAATGCTTGTGCCCTTTCTTGTGGTGTTTGAGAAAAACCGCCAAGTGTATGTCCTGTAATCCAAATTACAGGGGCATTAACCCCATCATAAAAGAATTTTGTGAATAACCTTAGCCCTTCTCCTAGAATGTTTGAAGAAGGAGAGTTTATATCCATCTCAAAAGCTGCCAATCCTCTCAATTCTTTTATTTCACCATGGTAAACCTGTCTTGGTATATCTATAATCCTTCTTTCCGTTATGTCAATTATTAATAACCTTTGTCCTGTGGATATAGAATACTCACTTGACAGGTCATTCCATCTTTTTAATTCTTCAACGGTAACATCAAACATTTCTGCAATATATGCTAAGGTATCTCCTTCACACACTACATATCTTGCACATCCATTTTTGCTAAATAGCCCTCTGAGGCTTTTTTTTATCATTTCCTTTGAGGTATCAATGCATTGGATTTGAACAATATTAGGTATGTATATTTGGTATGGCAATATATTGTCATTCATATCTATGACTGTTCTATCTGTATCCTCGTAATAATCCTGATATTGTACAAAAGCATACCCTTCTCCTATTACAAATCCGGTATACGGAATTCCTTTTGTTTTATAATCCAGAAAATCTTCTCTGCTTATAAAAATATTATTGTATTGGCTCATAGATGGATATAATTAAAATTATGGTGTATTATTTTAAATGAATCTGATAAAATATTCGCAAATATCAAATAATTTTAAGTGTTTTCTATACATTTTGATTGCTAATCTTTCTAATCACCTCCATATTCCAAAAAGTTTACCCAATTAATCACCATACAAATCCTCTACAATATTATTGGTGTATATAATACTATTTATTGTTATTAAATATATACAATTCACTCGGTATTAAGCAATTATTGGATTATATATTTGTCTAAAAACAATCGGTCTGAATCTCGGCTGTGTGTATCAAACATTGGAACAGGAACAGATAGTGTACCATAAATAGGGGCTAAATAACCAAGAAAAAACAGCCTAAAATAAAGTGTATTATAATGTTGTAGCCTCTCTATGGATTCATTATCATTTTGGAATAAAGCAATATAATCATATCTATTAGTTTTTTTACTTGGATATATATAAATACTCTCAAAAACAGAATCTTTTCCTATTTCTAAAATAGACTGATAGTCTTTTCTTTCTATAAAAGGAGATAAAAAAGCTATTTTTGGAGCACGAGAAAAATCTTCCAATTTTTTGTCTGAATTAAATTCCAATACATATACTGGATAATTTTTGTTATATGGTATTATGCTATGAATCTCATCGGCATTAACTTGCCTAAATGAAAGTAGGGTAATACTTGGTATTTGACATGTTCGATAATAGTTGTAAAGTCCATTTGCTGAATACAATAAAACTATCAAAGCAACAATAATCCATAAGAAATGATATTTTCTTGTTTTGACTACATACCCAATAATACAAATAGAAGTAATACTAACAATCAAAAGGCTAAATATAAGATATAAAATGCCCATATCATTTATTTAACAATGTCCTCTATTAATAAATCTAATGCTGACTTATCTTGTAATATATTCTCCATAAACATCCTAAGGACTTCTGCATGAGAACATTTACTTTCATAATATATCGTTGATCCGTTCTTGGGAAACCAACGTTCTCCAAAATCAGCAACTTTATCTGATTGGTCTTCATAAATTGGATTACATGAGATATTAATCCAAATTTTAGCACCTGGATTTGCTTCCGGTTCTTTATAAATATCAGAACCTACATATACAATTACCCCTTCTCCCACAGGATCTAATGTAACAAGCATCCTAATGTTATACCCATTATTAACAAGATGTTTACATAAATGAGCAGAATTCCATCCCCCTAAACTATGACCTACTATATAAATAGGAATATCTTTACTTGCTATTTTATCTATCACATTCTTTTTTATATCATCCTCGCCCCTTATCTCTTCATAGCCTAAATATTCGATATGGGGTGATATTAAACTATATGCTGCTATTCTTCCTTTAAAAACATGTAAAATACTATTTTTTACTAATTTCGTAGGACCATAACCATAGTAACTATTTTTATCCCCTGCACCACCTATGAAAAAGACTATAATTTTCTTCTCTGCATTGATTATAGCACTACCATTAGTTTGTTTAGAAGTTATCTTAATACGTACCATAATAGTTATTTTTTCTTTAATTCAAAGTTTTCTATAATTACAAAACCATCTTTATCTACAGTTCCGGAAACAGAAGCGTAGTGTACTCCTTCACCTGCTTCATCTTTAAAATCAAATTTTAAATAATCTCCTGCTGTAAACTCTGCAAGCTGTATATGTAGTTTCACAGACTGACCAATAGGAAATTCTCTACATTTATTTCCTGATTTATCAATCCAAAAAGCATCAATAATGAGTGGGGTGTTATCACATATTCTAACAGTTTTAACAAATTCATCCTCTTTATATTCCTCCCACCAGAATCCGTCTGTAGTATTTATCCGCCTATCTAGCCGAATAGTTCTGTTAATATCCAACCGTGTAGGAGATATGAGGAAACGAGTAATCATAGGAGCGTTTCCCTCCGCACTCATACTCTCCTCATGATAATAAAGATACGCTTCATCAAAAGCAAGTTCACGAAACATCATATCGTCTATGCTATGCAGTATCTTCCCCCAAACCGGAAAAGGTTCTGCATGAGAAAAGAAAGCGGGACGCTGCCGGTCCGTATCAACAAGCATCATATCCAAAATACAATTGCTGCCATTAGATTCCATTTCTATATATATGTTTCCTCCTAACACTCCTGTTACAGGTCTTCCTTCACGGTCTATATTACGGGAAAAACAGTATTTATACTTTAGTAGATTGCATTTGTAGCCATTTATTTCCAATATTATTTCTGAATTCATGACGACTTGTTTTATGCATTTGACATTACATCTCAAACTTAGCAAAAAATCAAGAAAGACAATGTTCAAAGAGCATTTTTTATGCACCATATGCTCAATAACACATTTTATGTCTTTCGGTTACATTAAAATACAACACCTGTTCAGAATGTAACATGCCGGACAAATAAAAAAGGTTCGGTTGTCTCGTAACAACCAAACCTTTATCAGCAAGCAATCTACGGAATATAGAACAGTTCAAACTCCTCTTTTCTTCTTCTCTCTATGCTTGGAATGACTTTCCCCCGATAACAGCGGAACGATACATATTCCTTGTAAATATCCCGGTTGCCGCTGTCCAGTTTCTGAATCAGTTTGCTTTTAGGTATCTTGCCGTTTCCGATCAGACGGTAACAGCCTACATTAAAGCCTAACAGACTTAAAAGGAGCGAATCTTTCCCATATTTTCGGAATACCTTCAAACACCGTTCAAGGTCGCATCTCAAAAGTGAGTCTGCCTGTGCCTCACTCAGGTTCTCGGTCAGCGTTTCATGGGGAAGCAGGCGGTGTCCGTAACCGATGTAAGGCATTTTCCCCCGGTGCCAGCCTTCCCATCGCTTGATGCAGGCTACCGCCTTATCTTTGTCAGACGGGGGATTTTCCGCCTTGCCGTACAAGACAAGTAACAGAAAGATCATAACAGCCGGTATTCTTTTCATGCAGCCTCCTTGTTATTTTCTTCATCCGTATCCTTTCCATTAAAATCATATGTCAATTGTTGCAGATTCCCCCAATTATCTTCAAGATAGAGGTCTATGGTCTGGGATTCCTTGCCGCTTTGCGAAGTATAGTAAAGACGGAATTTCCATTCGTTCAGCAGATAACGGTCATTGGGCTTCAGTACCGTTCCGTCCTCCATCTTCAGACTGCCCTTGCCGTCCGGTTGGAAATACCTTAGCGTATAGACGGTTCCGGCAAAGTTCCCTTCCGGCTTGATTTCCAGCCGGATTTCCACAGTCTCCTCATCGGTAATCTCATCCGCTACCGGCATGGTTTCTACCGTAAACGGGTATTCCTGTCTGATATCCAGCTCATTGTCACAAGCGACAAGACCAAGAAAGGAGAATGCCATACAGCAGGCTGTCAGCATAAAATCAAGGATTTTTCTTTTCATGGGTATGTATTCTTTTAAGGTTAGAAAATGTATTTTACTCCGATTCCATACTGGAAGTGGCAGATTCCCGAGGCACTGCCCCACACGAAACGCTCACGCAGACGTACCAGCAGAACAACCCTGTCGGACAGGTATCCTTCCGCTTCCAGCGTTACCGCGCCGCCATAAATGAAAGACTCGCATTGCTGCAAAACGGCTCCGTCATCCAGCAGCCGGTCTCCTTCGTTCACGGTCTCATAGCCCAACAGGGCGGAAGCGCCGAGGTTCAGGAAGAAGAACTTGCCGGGGGTGGAAAAGAACGTATGGTAATAACCGCCTTCCCCCGTATATTGCGACAAGGGTATATGCGTACTCCGGTAAGGGATGTTACGTTTCAGCATCTCACCGCCAAACATCCACTGGTTTCCGTTCCCGGTACAGGTGGATACAGCCAGCGAGAAGGCATAGCCTGCATCGTGACGGTTTGCCCGGCTGTAAAATCCGTCGGCCATTTCAGTGGTGAAGCGGACGGCTTTCATTCCCGGCAGGCGGCGTTGGGCTTCTGCCTGCCCCGTAAAGAGGGCAAGCAGGAGGATAATAAAGAGGAAGTTTCTTTTCATGGCGTTCATCTGACTTTCAGTTCATTGACGGTTTCTGCGCGTACCAGATCCTCATTCTCCACATCAAAGGACTGATGCCGGCCGCCTTGCTTCTCATACATTTCCACTATCAGCTTCTTGTCGTCGGGAATGGTGAACCTGGGCAGGGCAAACACCGTCCGCTCGTTCTTCTTCCCGTCCACACGGGTCACATAGTTGAAGGCACGAAGCGGATAGATGACCTGTTCCTGCATGGCGGTACGTTTCATGATTTTCTTGTCCACGATCTTGAAGGTCACGAAGTCCACATCGAAAGGCACGTTCGTGGCGTTCTTCACTTCGGTATGGAAATAGATCAGTTCGCCGTGCGCATAAAGTCCTTTAAGCAGATATTGCACTCCGAACCGTTTGCAGCCGATGTGCTTGACCTTGCGTTTGTTCTGTTCATACACGGATTTCATGATCAGCCGTACCAGACGGGGAGACTCCCCGGCGAGTTCCTGCAAGTAGATTTCCATCGCATTGTTCGGACGGTTCACGGCCTCTCCGTCATGGATGAAGTCGCACATTTCCACATTCAGCAGCAAAGGCTCGTCGGCATACTTGACATTGAATGTATAGAAGTTGCCGTCTTCGGTAATTACGCTCATGTTTGTCTCGCTCCGGAAATGTTTCCGGGTTGCCTTCACACGGATCACATTTTCCGCACCGTCCGCCTTGCCCGCTATCAGATTGGGCGAACCCAGGTCCACATATCTCACGGGAGAGGGAAAAATAATATGTACGGTCTTGTCATATGTGATTTCCAGACCGTGCGGGGGAATCATCCGGCTGAATCCGATCTTGCGGCTCAGTCCTTCATAATAATCCCCGCTGCTCTGCTGCGCGTATGCAGCCACTGTGCCCGCAATCAGGGCAAGCATCATCAGAATCTTCTTCATGTGTGTTTCTTGGTTGATTGGTGAATAAATGGTTGATTTCCTTTCCTCCTTCATTTTTCAGGAGAATGCAGCAACAGCCGGTGCCCGGCCTTCAAGGTGATTTTCACCGTGCGCATCTTCTTGCCCACATATTGTGACACACCCCGTATCACCCCCTTGCCCACATCCGAGGCAATCTGCGCTCCGGCATCCGTTGAGATATTGATGCTGCTTCCTATAGAGGTGCCCATGCCGGCGGCAATCTCACGTGCGGCATCATACTCCATCGAGTTCGGTACAAGGATTCCCTGCTGCCCGTCAGCGTCATACACTTCGAGTTCCACCGGGAACAGCGTGCCCCTGTACTCCACTGTCTCGATCAGGATTCCCATCCGTTCCCCCTCGACACGTGTGCCGCCGACCAGTACCGTACCTTTTGGGATAAGGAGATCGTCCACTGCCATCGGCTCAAGCAGGCGGATACGAAGTGCCTGTCCGTCAGATACGGTCTGCGTGCCATGCACACAGGCGGCGATGGTGTTCCTGCCGGAAGATGGCATTTTGCCTACCGGGGTGTGGAAGCCGGTATTTCTCTCGCCGACATATCCGGAAGCAATGTCTTCATTGCCTGCAGGCTGGGCGAGTGATGACACCATCCGGTTCTGTACCCGTTTTACAGGCCGGACAGCCGTCCGTTCTTTCCGGCTGTTTGGGGCATTGGCCGTAGAGGAAGCATCCTGCTCTTTCCCGTTGTAGCGGGCAGCCAGCTCGTAGGACTTTTCCAACAGAGCCATCTTTTCTTCCAGGGTCTGGCCTTCCGCCTGTTCTTCCGCCGGCTTCCTTTCTTTTTCCAGATCCTCAATACGGCGGAGCAGATCGGCATCTGGCTGATTTTCATTCCGGGTATATACAGTGCCCAGCGAACGGTTCATATTCCGGTAGGCTTCTGCAGAGGAACGGATGGAGCCGGGGGCTTTCCCCTTTTCCGGTTCCGGCGGAAGTTCCATGTTTGCTTTTCCTGCGGTAAGACCGGCAGTATCCTGACCGTCCTTGTTGAGCAGTTCGGACATCTCCTGGAAGGTTCCCCTGCGCCATTTTTCCTTTTTTGCCAGTGCTTCCTGCTCGTAGGCGCTTACCTTGTTGCCCTCCATTTCCGAATCTTCCGGTGAAGGCATCTCCACGTTGAAACCCCTGCCTTTTTCCATTTCCGCCTTCTCCTTTTCCGACGGGCTGAATACCAGCAGGAGGAACCCCATGCACAGCAGGCAGAAAAACGGATAGACAATATACTTTGCGCGCCGGCGCTTCTCTTCGGGAGTCAGCGGCTTGTCATTTGACACTCCGAGCCGTTCCCTGATTTTCTGAAAGTCCATTTTCATGTTTATGGATGTTTGAATGAATGTTTCTTGTTCTTTCCGGCCGGAACACGACGGAACGGATATGTCCCATTGCCGGTCTTTGGCCCGGCTCCCCGAAACGGGATACACAGGAGAGAATCGAGTACAGGCAGGAGGCAGCAAGCAGGAACGAGGCCGTGCCTGCCAGAAGGATGCGCTGCTTTCCTGTCAGCCGCCGGCAGAACAGCCGTACCCGGCTGTCCGCATGGCCGAAGAATCCGCGTTTTCCCCTCATCGTTCCGCACTTCTTATGTCCTTATTCTCCAGCACGGTAAACTGCTCGATAATGAATCCGTTGGGATTGTCATCCGAACGTCCTGTGTTTTGAAGCGAGCAGGAAGTTACGAGGCTGCGCTCGGTCACGTTGCTTTCACGGATAATCAGCTGCCGGGCGTATGTCCGCACCTTGTAAGGGTAGGCGGCAAAGTCGCACACCACGCTGTCCACATGCACCACCTGGTTGATGTTGCCTGAAATCAGGCGGTTGTAATACCCTCTTTCGGCAAAATCCACATAGTAGTGATAGGCACTCTTGTCTGCCAGTTGCAGGGCACGGTTGATATTGTGCTCGATGGCATCCTTCTGGGGTGAGAGCGAGAAAAACAGTTCGTGAAAGCGCCTTACATGTTCCCGCGCCTCGGCAGGCCTGTTCTGTGAGAGGTCCTGCGAAAGGGCCATCATCAGCGATTTGCCCCCGTCAAGCACATAGATTTTCTCGCGTTGCTTCTCGGCAAAGCGGTATGAGCTCCACAGCGCATATCCGGTAACGAGCGCACAGCAGCAGGCAAAGACCGCCAACATCAGGCGGATGCGCTTGAAGCTGCTCTCAATGTTTGTCAATGACTTGAATTCCATTTTTTTTGATGTCTGGTTTGAATGAATAAATATTTCCGGTATGACGGGACATCCCGTTCCGACAAGTCACCGGACCCGTCATCTTGGGTTGCCCGACCCATGGGAAGGAGGCTCCGCAGGGTTTATTTGCCCCTCAGCCTGCCTCCGATATTCCCCAATACGGCACCGCCTGCTCCGGCTGCAAGGCCGCCTGTCTTGGTGGCTGTACGGTTCAGGTTACGGCTGAAGTTTCCGGCACCGCCTGCCTGCACTATCCAGCCTGCTACCGTAGGCACGGTGAAGTATCCGATAATCCCGATCAGCATAAAGATGATATAGACACTGTTCGAGTTGTCTATCGAGTAGTCCGGATTGTTCTGCAGTTCCTGAATGTCATTCTGAAGCATCAGTACCTGAAGCTTGGCAAGCAGGGTGCTGAACAGGTCGCTGACCGGAAGCCACAGGTAAACGGAAATATATCTCGTGAACCACTGTCCGAGCGTGGACTGGAATCCGTCCCATACACTGAAGGCGAACGCTACCGGTCCCAGTATCGAGAGTACGACTAGGAAAAAAGTCCTCACTGTGTCTATCAGCAGCGATGCCGCTGCGAATATCAGCTCCAGCAGGCTGCGGAATGCGTCCCGGATTTTCTTTTCCAGATTATACATCCCGACTTCCACATACATGCCCAGCCGGGAGGCGGTATCTATGGTTGACCAGCCCAGTTCATCCAGCTGACGGTCAAACTCCTCGTCACTTACCAGATATGCTGTTTCGGGATTGCGGAGCATGGCCTCCTTTTCCAGTTCCTCCTTTTGGATCCGGTACTGTTCCATATCCATCGTCTGCCCTTCGAGCATCTTGTGTGTGCCCTGCACAATGGGGCTGAGAATATTGTTCAGCGTGCCGAGCACCAGCGTGGGAAAGAGCAGGATGCAGATGCCTATGGCAAAGGGACGCAGCAGGGGATAGACATCTATCGGTTCGGCACGTGCCATCGACTGCCATACACGGACGGCAACGTAGAACAACGCACCCAGTCCGGCAAGTCCCTTGCCCACGTCCATCATGTCCTCGCAAAGGGGAAGCATCTCGTCATACAGGGTTGCCAGTATGGTGTGCAGGTTGGCAAAATCTATCGACAACGGCATCATGGCTACCAGTATTTGGAGGTTTCATTCCCATAGAGCCGCATCACACGTTCCAGGTCGTTCTTCTTTCTGGCCCTGAGGTAGCTTACGGCTATGTTCTTGTTCGTATAATAGCTCACAAGGTTGCGGTAACGGCGCATCTCGTAATAGCAGTTGTCCACCACGTCCATGCGGTCCTTGTCGGTCATGGACAGGGTACTGACATTGATAACCTGTTTCAGGTCCTGCAACACGCCGTTGCTCTCTTCCAGCAGGCGGGTGTAACCGAAGGCGATGGCGTCCAGTTCGCGCGGTGAGAAGTTTTCATCGTTCATCATCTTGCCGAAGTTGGTTACATAGATGTCGGACACGTCGCCCACCATCAGGATGATGTCACGCACCTTGCGGGCATCCTGTATCAGGTTGTTGACCGATTTCAGCTGGTCGTAATATTTCTTGGCCTGCTCATAGATCTTTACTGTCTCGGCAAAGCTTTCTGCCGTATTGACTGCCGTCTTTGAGGTATGGGCGATATTGTCCGACATGTTTATGATGCTTTGGGCCAGATTGCCGGGATCTGTCACCACCCATTGGGCGCGTGCTCCGGTAACGCCCAGTACAAATGCCGTTCCGATCAGAAGCGTTCTTGCCTTCATGCCCGTTCCTCCTTCCTTACATAGTCTCCGCCCGGTGAGAATGTCAGCACGTCGGCTGCCTCATTGTAGGACACATCGACACGGTAGCCCGTATTGACAAACAGGTTTCCGTTTTCTTCCACCAGCAGGTAAGTCTGCGGCTTCAGCTTTCGGGTTCTCCCGCTACGGGAAAACACCGTCACCTTATAGCATTCTCCTTCCTTGTATACCAGCACGTCAGGTCTGCCTTCCACGCTGGTCCACGTTCCGCAGATCTTGTCGCGGTCGATACCGCTTTCCGAACAGCTCTGCAATATCATGGCGGCCATGCTTATCAGACATACCGCCAGCCTCATAAGGGGTCTGTTTCTCATAATCGTTTTCATTTCGGGTTTGATACCTGTTTCTGTTCCTCTCGCTTTTTCTCCGCCAAACGGCGGATGGCTCCTTCCAGACTGCCCTCCGGCCCTCCGGCAATCCGTTGTACTTCCAGTTTCTCCGACTCCTCGGTCGTGAACGTGAAGTATTCTTCCTCGCTCACTTCCGTGGCATATACTGCCGAGCAGGTTCCTCCAAGCCCTATCCATACTTCCCGGTAGAAGCGCCCGGATGGTTCGCCTGTTGATGGAAAGAATCTGCCCTTTCTCTTTCTCGGTCAGACCGAGCAGCCGCTGGATGTGCTCGAACTTGTTTATGTATTTCCGCTGGTCAAGCAGTATCTTGCAGTCAGAGTTGTTGATGATGGCCTCTTTCACAATCGGGGAGCTGATGATGTCGTCCACCTCCTGTGTCACCACCACAGCCTCGCCGAAATATTTTCTGACGGTCTTAAAAAGGTACTTGATGTATTCGCTCATATTGGCGGACATCAGGGCTTTCCAGCATTCCTCTATCAATATCATCTTACGGATACCTTTGAGCCTGCGCATCTTGGCGATGAAAGTTTCCATAATGATCAGTGTCACCACCGGAAGAAGCACTTTGTTGCTGCTGATATTGTCCAGTTCGAATACGATGAACCGTTTGCCTGTCAGGTCCAGTTCCTTGTCGGAGTTCAGCAGGAAGTCATAGTCTCCGCCTCGGTAGAACGGTTCCAGAACGTTCAAAAAACCGTCAATGTCAAAATCCTTCTCACGCACCTTTTTCTCTTCAATCATTCTTCTGTAGTCATCGGCGACAAACTCATAGAAACCGTTGAAGTCCGGTCTGATGTTCCGGTTCTCCGAAATCTTTCGGATATAGGCGTTCACTGCTCCGGAAAGAGCGACCTCCTCCGAACGTTTCGGCGACTCGTCTTCCCGTTTCCACAAGGTCAGTATCAGCGTGTTGATACTGTCACGCTTCTCCACATCGAATTTTCCGGATTCGGTGTAGAACGGGTTGAAGGATATCGGATTGTCCTCTTCATACGTGATGTAAATCCCGTCCTTCCCGTTAGTACGGTCATGGATCATCCTGCACAGCCCCTGGTAGCTGTTTCCAGTGTCCACCAGCAGGATATGCGCTCCCTGTTCATAGTATTGGCGGACAAGGTGGTTGGTGAAAAAGGATTTTCCGCTGCCCGAAGGCCCGAGGATGAACTTATTTCTGTTGGTGATGATTCCTCGCTTCATGGGCAGGTCGGAAATATCCACATGCACCGGTATCCCGTTCTGGCGGTCTGCCAGCCGGATTCCGAACGGACTGGGCGAGCTCCTGTAATTGGTCTCTCCGGCAAAGAGGCATACGGCCTGTTCCAGGAAGGTATAAAAGGATTCTTCGGATGGAAAGTCGCCTGCATTTCCGGGGATTCCCGCCCAATAGATGACCGGTGTGTCAATGGTGTTATACCTTGGAGTGCATTCCATCATGGCCAGCTGGCTGCCCGTGTCGTTCCTGATGCGGCGGAACTCTTCCGCATCCTCCGCCCAGGCGATGACATTGCAGTGGCATCTGACGGGAAGCACTCCTTTGGTATGTGCCTCATCAAGATACATCTCCGTCCACTCCTGGTTAATGGCATTGCTCCGGCTGTATTTTGACAACGAGAGCATATTGCGCGAGTTTTTTTCCATCATCTGCAGGATTTCCTGTGCGTCGTCGATGAACACGTATTGCGAATAGATGTGGTTGCATGACAGCAGCAGTCCTACGGGTGCGGCAAAGGAGAGGCGGCAGTCGCTGCGGTCCGTGGACATCCTCTCGTAGCGCATGTCCGTGGAAAGTCTGCCGGGCAGGTCTTCCGTATCGGAAAGGGTATGCAGGCAGAGGCGTTTGTCACCGATGCGCATCCTGCCGGGCTTGAAGCAGATGTCCTGCAATACGGCGGTCTCATCTTCCAGCGAGAGGGAAAAGTATTTTTCCACCAGTCCGGGACGTTCCTTCGTACCGGTGATTTCGTCTGTTTCCAGACGGCGAAGCTTATATGTCCGGAATCATTCATAATACGCTCGAACTGTTCCACCGCCTCAAGAAAGCGGGCGGCAGCATCCTTGTCGGTTATCTCTTTGGGCAACAGGAATCCCCGGCAAAGGGTATTGAAGTCACTCTTCCGGCGGCTGCGTTCGCGGGTTGTCTTCGTCAGGAACAGGTAGCATTTGTGATTCAGGTAAGGTCTTTCATTGAAATGCAGCTCATAGCTGCGTGTCAGGAAGCTCTGTTCTCCGTCATCGGTCTTCGGACGGTAGGTTTCCTTGACGAACCAGTCCTGTTTGCAGACGCACTATGTTCCGGCAATACCTTCACGGCTTTGATCCAGGAGGAGTGCATGGCTCATACTCGTCTGCCGTTACCGTGTACAGTTCGGGCAGTTCCACTTCGAAAGCCACGGTCAGGTCTGCATCCTTGCTCACGATACAGCCGTTTTCTACCGACAGCAGGGGAAATCTGCGTTCCAGCGTTTCCGCCTTTAATACATTTCTCATGATTGTTGTTTTTTTCTTCTTCTTGTGAATAATCTGAAAACTCTCTTGCGGTGAATCAGATAGCGTGGATGTCGTTTTTCAGCCAGCAGCTTCATCAGCCCGTGTTCACCGTAACGGGCATTCAAACGGAATATCACCCACACCAACAGGCTGCCGGACAGGATCCCGAAGGATAAGCATATCCATTGGTCCACCCCCGTCAGGTAAAGAAAGACTACCATAAGGAGCACCATCGCAAGCCCTCCGGCAAAGACGAACAGGTATTGCGACTTGAGTCCTTTGAACTCGACGGGGTTGCCGGCACCTTTGTTTACCGGATATTCCATAGGCTTTAGAGGAAGAAGGAACGTAAGATGGTGGCGGCTACGATCAGAAAGATACAGGCAAAGAACCAGCTGGCGGCGGTTTTCGAAGTGTCAGGATCTCCGCTGGAAAATTTGCCATAGGTCTTGATACCGCCTACCAGACCAAGCACCGCACCGATGGCATAGCATAGTTTGGTGGCGGGATCGAAATACGAGGTCATGAGGCTGGTTGCCTCGTTGATACCCGCAAGGCCCTGGCCCTGCGCAAAGGTGTTTGCGGCGATGACCGCGCACATCACAGAAAAAAGGATTCTTCTTTTCATTGTCGAATCGTTTGGGTAAGACATAAATTTGAATTCGACAACAAAGATAAATGGGGATAATGCGCTATGATTCAGAGGTGTCATCAGATGTCATCAAATGTCATCAGATGTCACCATTGTTGTTGCGAGAACACAAAAAATTATTAATTAAAGTACATTTCTGAATATAGATGCATCTACCTGTCCTCCCTCATTGCAATATACAATACACAATCACAACAAAAAGTAAAAACTGAACTTCTTAATTTGGAAAACCAATATAAATAACTATATTTGTAATTGTAACTGGTGTAAATTAGGAAAAGTGCAGATAAAAATAAAAA